>QWCE01001473.1_pt1 | contig 62088 bp, 70 predicted proteins | sample 1972531 | NCBI WGS metagenome assembly QWCE01 (sample SAMN09866716, study PRJNA288562) | Human gut metagenome isolate term4_stool, whole genome shotgun sequencing...
TGATGTCCCCTACACCTGTGAGTCATAGTTATATATGATTTAAAATGCATAATCTCACTATAAATTTTTCTTTATAGCCAATTAAATTTAAAACAAACTCACCTTTACCCACAGACAAAATTGAAAAAACCTAATTTACAGAACCGATTTACTATTACCCACAAACGAAATTAAAAAAACTCTACCAAAAGAAAAACCACCGGCAAGAGCCGGTGGTTAAAAATGCATAGATTAAAAAAGCAAAACAAATGAATAACTAATGCAACGCAAATAAATAACAAGCACAAAATAAATGCAGAGCAAATGCAATTTATCTACAAAATAAATGCAAAACAAAAGCAAATATTAATTACTGAATATTGTCATTGTTTTTCTTCTTAAATTCGGTTAAAGGTCTAACCTTACCGTCAGGAGTTTCAACATCAATATTCTCAAGTCTTTGCTTAAAGCCTTCTCTGAATTTGTCAAGGTACTGTTGTCTAAGCTCAATCTGTTCCTCTGCTTCTTCCTTAGTTAAACCGGCAGATTTTTTCTTCTTAGCAAGTTCATTTATTCTCTTAATTAGTTCGTCCATAATTTACCTCCTAATTGTTTTTTAAGATTAATTGTGCTAATATTATACTATAGTTTAAAGGAGAATTCAAATGGCTGATATAAGTTTACTTTACCCAAAAGGTAAGGAAGTTCCTACAATGACTTTAACCGATGAATCTATAAACGACCTTTCTGTTGATTACATTGTTGAAAGCCTTACTAAAGATATATACGAAAAAAACAGTATCAAAAAAATCTTAACAAACCTAACTTGTGATATTGATGTTATCAACTATAGAGCAGATGTTTTTGAGGATATTCTTAATTTCCCTGAGCTGAGGGATGGCTTAGTTGAATTGCTGAAAAAGTTAGAGGATTTACGAGAACTTGAAAAGTTTAACAAAGACGGTGATGCATCATCCTTGTGGCAACTTATTAACAGACTTAGAGAAATTGACGGTTATGTTCTATGCATCACAATGCTAAAGGATATTCTCAACACTATTCCTATTAAGTCACAAGGACTACTTGACCTTAAACAGACCATTGAAGATATTTATAACAATGGTGGTTTTGATATTCTGAAAAAGGACATTGATGAAACAATGGCAAAGGCTCAGAACCTAAAGTCAGTTACTATAGGTGTTAACCTTGACAGTGTGTTAAAGCCTAAGAATGCCGGTGTTATTTCTCTCAATAGTTTTGAGATTACTAACAGTGGTATCCTAAAGAACTTTATGGGATTTACCGGTTCAAAGGAAGAACTGAACAGTGATGAAAAGGTACTTTCAAGTCACAAACTTCATCCTGCAAATCCTAGTCTAAACAGAACAAAATTCGGTTCAATTCAACAAGGTGCAAATACTAATGTACATATTGATACCTCAGGTTCTGCTACAGGTGATGACCCATTATCTCAAAGTCTAAAGAAGGTAGTTACCGATATTCTGAAAAGAATGGTAAAGAGTATCAAAGCAACACTTCAAAAGTATGTTAATATTTCAGGTTACTCATTAGTGGGCTTAATGCCTGAGATTATCTTTTACATTCGTTTTGCTGAGCTTGTTGATAAGATGAAAGAAAAGAAATTACCTGTATGTAAACCACTTGCAGTTCCTGATGACAGAGTTGCTTACGGTGAAGATATTTATAATATAAAACTTGCAATTAAGCGTACTAAGGGTGAAGAATTTGACATTATCGGTAATGACATTACATTTGATAATGAACAAAGAATTTATGTTATGACAGGTCCGAACAGAGGTGGCAAAACTACCTTTACTCAAGCAGTAGGTCATTGTTTCTTACTTGCACAAGCCGGTATTTATGTACCTGCAACAAAGTTCAACTACAGTCCTGTTGACAACATTTACACACATTTTCCTGCTGATGAAAACGATACTGTTGACCTAGGCAGACTAGGTGAAGAAAGCAAAAGACTTTCTGATATTTTTAAGGTTGCAACCGATAAGTCCTTACTGTTACTTAACGAAAGTTTGGCAACAACAAATGTTGCTGAGGGTGTGTTTATTGCAAAGGATGTTATTAAGGCGATGGCATACTTAGGTGTCCGTTCAGTATTTAACACACATATGCATGAACTTGCCCATCACCTTGATGAATACAACAGTGATGATAGTTATAGGAGCAAAGTACAAAGCCTTGTTACCGGTATGAAAGACGGTCATAGAAGCTTTAAGTGTGAGATTGCACCACCACAGGGTGTTTCTTATGCTAAAGATATTGCAGAGAAATACGGTGTAACCTACGACCAAATAAAAAAGAATATAGACAATAGATAAAAATAATGGCTAGTGTATTTTGTACACTAGCCACTTCTTATGCTTTAATTCTGTTTTGGTTTTCAAGTAATGCAACAATAACAATAAATAGTGGAGTGGTAATTGGTTGGTCAATGTTTACAATTCCCTGAACACTGTAAGAAATAGCACTTGCCACAAGGATAATGCAGTATTTATTGCTAAAACTTCTCTTAATTCCTCGTATAAGGGCAGAAACCACAAAAGTAATGTAACTACATACCCCAACAATTCCGACTGTTACAAGGTAATTTAGGTAGATATTATGGGCAGCATTGGTTGTTTCATTCTTAAAAGCCATCAACTCATCATTGTACCCCATATCAGTCATAATCTGACCAAAGGTATCACAACCTGTACCAAACAGCTTTTGAATAATATTTACATTAAGGAAAATGTAAATGCCTCTTATCCACATAAAGCCTCTGTGAGTACCCCAACTGTCGTTAAATCTAAAGTACTTCATAGCACCGCTTAATGAAGTCTTTGTGTCAATAAAGGTAAAGTAGCAAAATGCAAATACCCCTAAACCAAACAGTAATATTGTTAGGAAAATAAGTGATAGGGTAATGACCCTAGGTGTCTTTGTAATGCCCTTTTCTTCACTGAAAATATTTAAGAAAATTCCTAAAACAAGGGTAATTCCTATTACAACATAGGTGTTGCCATAGACCAAAGTGCTTTCTATTGCACTAAATCCCATACTGTAGTCATCCATAATATAAGAGAAATATCTGATAACTTTACAACCTATAAGCATTAGTGAAGTGATAATCAGTAGGTTTGAAAAGTCCTTTAAATTTCTTATAAAGAATATATAGTAAAATACAAATAGTCCTAATGTACCTAAGATACTGCCATCACTGTTGCAACAAACTATACCACCAAATGTTATTACAGCAGAAATACCGTAAATTATCTTTTGATAATATTTCTTTGAAAGAATAAACAGTACCATACAAAGTGGCATTACAATAGTTAAATAAGCTGAAAAAATATTTCTATTGCCAATTGTAGAAATGAACTTTGTGTATTGACTTGAACTCATACCATTGTATAGGTTTAATGGGTCCCAGTAGAACTGTTGCAAAATCCCTATAAATGCCACAAATGATGAAACAACAGCCATAACTATAGGAACAACTTTGTTTTCTCTGTATGTTCTGGAAATTATAAAATAAATAACAAAGTAGGCAAAGATAAGTATAAGCCCATTGTTCCTACCTAATGCACCGGTAAGACTGTCGAATTTATAGTCGGAAACCAGTGTGCTTATAATGGCAGAAATTAAAAATCCTATCATTCCGTAATCGGTAAAGGAAAGTACCTTGCCTTTATTTTCAACTGTATTGTTTTTGTCCCTTTTGTTGTAATGAGTCAGCAGTACACTACCCATCACAATAACAAGTAAACTTGCTAAAACATAAAAAGCATATAACTTGTCATGTCTTATGTAATAATATCTGTCTGATACATATAGGGGAAAGAATGAGAACATAAGTGTTACAAAGATTATTGCAACATTCCCCATATAGTAAGATAGATTTTTCTTTTTTTTCTTCATATTTTGTACCAAAAAAGAGGTTTCAGAACTTTTGAAACCTCTTAATAATTTTAATCTTCCAATTGATTTAATACTTTTAGAATTGAACAAGCCTCATCATCTGTCAGACGATTACACTCATATCTTTCATCTCTAAGCATAATTAGCAGTTCCTGAATTAAGTAACGGAAGCCTGTACCTTCAAAGTTAAATGACCTTCTGTCAACCTTCTTGCAACCATTCTTAATAACCTTAAAGTAACCTGTGTTCCACCAGTCATCTTCAAGAACAATTCTGCCCTTAGTACCGATAACAGTTAGGTGGTTGTGTAAATCAATATTCTTGCCGATTTCAATTCTTGCAACTGCATTTTCATATCTAAAGAACATTGAACAGTATTCTTCACCATCTTCATTACCCGGTATTAGGTTCTTTGAAATGTACTTTGCGTCAGTACCCAGTAGCTTTGTTACAGCAGTAATAGCAAGTACAGACATATCTTCAAGAGTCTTTTCGTATTCAAAGAAATCGTTACTCATACCAATATCAATGCTTAACACCTTGCCAACTTCGTTACTGTCGGCAATCCATAAAAATTGAGAGAAAGCTCTTAGGTAAACCATAACAATGTTTTCCATTAGGATAACATTCTTTTCTCTTGCAAGTTTGTTTAGCTCTTGACACTTTTCATTATCAAGTGAGAAAGGAAATTCACAAATAACATGAACACCTTTTTCAATACATTGTTTAATGTAGTTGTATCGCTTTTCTAAGTCGCACTTAATATATACAATACTAAGGTCTTGACAGAACTTTTCAAAGCAGTTGCCGTAAGAATTTAGTTCATACTTATTACAAAATTCCTCAGCAACATCAATATCTTCACTAAATACTCTTTCAATGTGAATACCGGAAACATACTTAGTTTCGCTAACAACACCTAGGTCATCAGCATTGTCGGTAATAACACCAAAGTTTCTGATTGCATTGCTTTTTTCTCTAATCTGTGTGGAAGAAATATTCTTTGTTCTTTCTAGATAAACAACGTTACAATACTGCTTTAGGTGGTCAAACTTGCCAATCCAGTCACTACCGACAACAAGTGTATCAATATCATACTGAATAATATCTCTAGTCTTTTGACCTAAATATTCTTCAACAATAATTTCATCAACTAAACCTGTTTTCTTAACATTTTCAATTCTTGTAAGAAGTGAATCGTGAACAGAAAGTTTACCTCTCTCAATATCGTAGCTTTCGGAGGTTACACCAACAATTAGGTAATCTCCGTATGCCTTTGCCCTTTTAATAATATTATAATGACCTTGGTGGAACAAATCGAATGTTCCATAAGTAATAACCTTTTTCATATTTTCCCCTAATCTATTGACTTAATAAGCCAAAATCTCCTCCATAAGTTTTTTATCAATATATGGTTTTTGGTTGTACATTTCTTCACCAAAATAAGTTTTTGGATAAGCCTTTGACTTAATGTCAAGATGTACTTCAATTAAGTTTGGCTTTGTTTTATCAATAGTTTTTAGTATATCTTCAAGTTCTTCAATACTGTTAACGCTGTAGGAATTAATACCATAAGCCTCACCGATTTTCTTGAATACAGGTGCATCATAGCCACCTTCAGCAGTAGAACCAAAGTGGTTTCCGTCAAAGAAATCATCCTGTTGTTGCTGAATAAGACCAAGACTTTCATTGTTTAACACAATAGAAGTAACAGGCAAGTTCTCTCTCTTAACCCATTGTAGTTCTTGAATATTCATCTGAAAAGCACCGTCACCACAAACTGCAACAGTAGGTTTTTTGTTTAGATAATATGCACCGATAGCAGCAGGAAGCGCAAATCCCATTGCACCATGACCACCGGAGAACAGTAACCTTTGGTTATCTGTAATCTTAAAGGATTGTCCCATCCAAACCTGATGTTGTCCAACATCACAACAAACAACAGTATCATCGGTTGCATAGTTTGAGATAAGGTCAATAAACTTATTAGGTTCTCTTTCTTTACTGTGATTGTCAAAGTCAACAAGTGGTTCTTTAACTTTCTTACAGGTTTCTACCCAAGAGGTTTTGTCAACCTTCTTGTCCTTAAGAACCTTTAGCATAGCTTTTACTAATTTTTCACAGTCACAACAGTAGTGAGTTTCATCACTGTGAACTTTTCTTAGCAGTTCGTTTCTGTCTATATCAACTCTGATGATTTTTGCATTCTTAGCAAAGTTCTCACTTTTGCCACCTGTCTGTCTTTTACAGAAGGAACAAGCCAAAGAAACAATAAGGTCTGACTTTTTATATGCAAGAATGTTTGCATATCTGTGACCGTAAGCAGCACCAATATAACCAAAGTTAAGCTCATCATCAACTTTTAATAAGTGTCTGCCAAGTAGGGAAGTGATAACCGGAATGTTAAGTTCTTTAACTAACTTTAGAACATTCTTGTGGAAGTCACTGCCTTTTACAATACCGTTACCAAGTAGTAGCATTGGCTTTTCAGCCTTAATGATTTCCTCAATAATCTGAGTTGCTACCATTTCGTAATTGATAATTACTTTGTCCTTTGGTGGGGTAAATGACTTTGCATTTTCTAAGTCCAAATCCTCTCTCTGGACATTCATAGGAATGTCCAGCACAACAGGACCTTTTCTGCCTTCATTAGCAATGTAAAAAGCCTTTTCCAGTTCATACTTTAAATCTTCAACCTTGCTAATATGAGTTGCATACTTTGTAATTGGCTTAACCATATCTACAACATCAGTTTCTTGGAAACCTTGTTGTCTAAGCTCTGAGATACCGGTATACTCATACTCATTTAGCTGACCGGTAAAGAACACTACCGGTGCACTATCGTAGTAAGCATCAGCAATACCATTCATTAGGTTAATAGCACCCGGTCCTGATGTTGAATAAGCTACGGCAGTTTTGCCACTAGCCTTTGCAAGTCCAACTGCAGCAAAAGCAGCACCTTGTTCGTTGTAACACATATGGTTTTCTATGCCATCAGCTTTACAAACTGAATCAACAAAGTGAGCAATCATTGTACCTTGATAACCGAATATATCTTTAATACCATGTTCCTTTAAGTAAGAAACAATAAAATCACTTGCTTTCATAATTCACCTTTAAAATAAAATTATTTAAACATACATAAGTTTAGTATATCATCATTATATAATTAAGTCAATTGTTAACATCTGTATAAATATAGATAAAATCTATATTAAATAAGAAAAAAGCGACTATTCATAAGAATAATCGCTTTTGTAATAGCTTTATTAGGCTTTAATTATGCCCAAGTACCTGAGAATAGGTTATCTGAACCCCAACCTGTAGCCTTATAAGTTGTGCCACCACTAACCTTTAGGTTGTCTGACTGATTCCAAACATTATCCCAGTTGTTTTCAGTTGTTGCACCATTCATTCTGCAAATGATTAGGTTTTCATAACCACTTGGAACTGATAGAGTATTGTCTTTAATATCTACCCAAACACTGTCTGTGTCGTTCCATAGGTAAGCAGCCCATCTTTCTGTGCCGGTAGCAATTCCAGACATATCAATCTTGATTGTGTTGCCACTAGGAACAGTTGTTGCAGTTGTAGCTGTTGTTGCTGTAGTTGGCTTAGTTGTAGCTGTTGTAGGAGCAGTAGGGTCATTGTAAGAGAAAGTTGTACCTACAGGGAATGTATCAACTAACTTAATGCCGTACTTCTGAATAAGCGTAGCATCCTTAACGTCAATAGAGCCATCACCGTTTACATCGGCAGCTTTCTTCTGAACATCTGTAAATGTAATCTTGCTTACAGTATATTTTGATACTTTAACTGCATCCTTAACATTGATTTGGTTATCAAAGTTTAGGTCACCGTATAGGTAAGTTCTGCTTGGAACAGTTGTTGCAGTTGTAGGATTTGTCTTTGAAGTTGTTGTTGTCTGCTGAGTATATTCTTCCCACTTGTGGTTAGCAGAGAACTTCATTGAAGAACCTGAAAGTTCTAGACCGGGTTCCATATCTGCCGGGTAACGGTTTGTTGTAGCAGTTGAGTTTTCTGTAAAGATAACAGAACCGTTAGCAAATTCATCAGGAACTTCTACTACATAGTAGCCTGTGCTACTGTCCTTAGTCATCTGTTTGCCCGGCCATTCTGCAACTGAATCTGTATCGTTGTAAATGTAAGCATATACACTTGACCAGTTGTATGATGAGTTATCAAAGTAAATCTTCTGAATTTGGTCTGGGTCTACTTTCTTAAATGTATAAGAAGCATTAGATGTATCTGTACCATCTGTAGCAGTTAGCTTAACTGTGATTGTTGAGCCGTAAGAAACACCTTTACCGATTGTGATTGTCTTTGTGCCTGTGTATGTTTTTACTGTACCGTTATCAATCTGATATGTACCTGAAGTAGCATCCTTTAGACCAAGCACTAATTCCTGTGTTTCTGCCTTAAATGAACCACCGGCTTTTGAGATTGTGTTCTGTGGTCCTTTCTTTGGGTTATATACTACTGCAACACCTGATGAACCGATTGTACCTGAGATTTTACCGTTAGCAACATGGAATTCGTTATCTGTAATAACATCCTTATATGTACCGTTAGCCATCTTGTGAGCAGTTACATTAACATTGTTACTACCACAGTTTACAAGAACAACACCCTTTGTGCCTCTTTCGTTGTAAGCAACACCGTTTTCTGCTGATAGATATTCTGACTGACCAATCATATCATTTTTAAACTTGTTAATAGCTTTAACAGTTTCATCAGCCCAATTAGTTACATCAGCCTGACCCATCATTGCAGAACTCCAGTTGTTAGGTCTTGCAAGATACATGCCACAAGCCTGTTGTCTTGTACCAACTAAAGCCCATGTTTTGTCCATATTTGCATTGCCAACATTGCTTGAAGAACCTGCCTGATATGTATCATGAGATTCGTTCCAAAGAACTGACTTGTTACCTGCAGCCTTTGAACCGTCATCTAGGTTAAAGTCACTTCTGGCTGCACCCTGAGCATTGTTGCTATTAACTGCGTTTCTGACACTGTTAGAAACTGAAGATAGTGTAATGCTCATTAGAGATGTATAAGAATTAACGATTGACTGACCGTTACTTTGGTCATCGTTACCGGTTGTTTTATCAAGAACTTCACCATAATAGAAAGGTGTAACACCTCTTGTTGACTTAGCATAGCTTGTAGTTGCATTTAGAACTGTTGGCCAGAAGTCACTGCCAAAGCCTGAGTCAGCAGGTGTTTCAATGTGCTTAGCACCGTCAAAACGGAAACCGTCAGCACCATTATCAATACATTCCTTTAGGAACTTTGTTGCATAGTCCTGAACTGTTTTGTTACCTGTGTTAAGGTCAGGAATGCCACCCATACAGTACTGAGTAATATCGTGACGAGAAGCATACCAACTGTTAATAGTAATATCATGCCATAGAGAACTGTTGTTTCTGATAGCATCAGGGATACATGGTGAAAGGTCGTTCTCAGACTTATTACCCATATGGTTAAGAACTGCATCGACTACAACCTTAACACCGTACTTATGAGCTTCATCACACATTGCCTTGAACTGAGAAGCAGTACCTAAAGCACTTGTACCATGAGCATTAGTTTCAATTGCAAAGTCAACAGGCTGATAAAGTACCCACCAGCTACCCTTTGCAGTTTTACCTGTAGTAGATTCCTTTGCTACCTGAATAGGTGATGTCTGAACAGCAGTAAAGCCTTGTTCAGCAATTGTTTTCATATTTTTCTTGATGTTGTCAAATGACCAGTTAAAGCACTGAAGAATCTGACCATCCTGAATGTTGTCAGCAAGACCATAAGCATTAGCACTTGTTGACACAGTTGTTGTGTTAGCTTTTGATGCACTCTTATCAGTAGATACGGCTGATACAACAGGGATAGATGTTGCAGTTACTGCCATACATAGTGAAAGTACAAAGCTAACAAATTTCTTTTTGCATTTCATAAAATGTCCTCCTTAAAAATAAAAAATCCCATATATATTTTATCAAAATTACAAAAATTTTACTACTGTGAAAAAGTACAATAAACAAGGTTATTTTTGTAAAAATTTTATAAGGAAATTAATAATATTTGAATAAACCGTGAACAATAAAGGCTATTAAACAATAATAATTCTATCTTAGAAAAATCAACCGATATATCTGTTATAATATGACAAAATAGTAAAGAAGTTCTATAATACTTGCAACAAATACAACTCTATGATACAATAGGGGAAAGAATGGGGTTTAATTATGTCCAGAAAAATAGGCTATGCTTTCCTGTGTAAAAAGGGAAAGGTAAGAAAGAAAAATCAAGATAACTACTGGTGTATGGGTGACTTTTTACCTCAAGAAAATGAGGGACAACAGAGAACCATCACCGGACAAATAAATTTAAAAGATTTAACCGGTGCATTCTGTGTTTTTGACGGAATGGGTGGTGAGGCTTGTGGTGAGATTGCCTCTTCAATTTCTGCTACAACCTTTAATAATATATATAAGTCAATAGTTGACCTTGATGTACAAAGTATTGTTGATATTTGTTACATAATGAACAGAAATGTTTGTCGCTTTGCAAAAAGACACAAGATTCAATATATGGGTACAACTGCTGCAATGCTCTTCTTCGGAAAGAAGGAAGTATATGCTTGTAACCTTGGTGACAGTAGAATTTTTCTTTTGCGTGGCCACAAGTTGCAGAAAATTTCTGTTGACCATGTAGCTGAGGGTACTATCTTTAAGAAACCACCACTAACTCAGCACATTGGTATTCCTACTGATGAATTTAGGATTGACCCTTATATTGTGTCACTAAAGATTAGAAAAGGTGACAGGTTCTTAATTTGCTCAGATGGTCTTACCGATATGTTGTCCTTTGAAGATATTGAGGCTTTCCTAGTTGAAACCCACAGTATCTCCGATTGCGTAAATGATATGATGAAAATGGTTTATGCAAAAGGTGCTATTGATAATACAACAATCGTGTTGTGTGAGGTTAGATGATTCTAATTTTTTAATCTAGTTGTTTATTAATTTTAGTTGTTTATATTTATAAAATAATCTTGCTAAATAATGTAGGCAAATAAATTTTAGTGGATAATAAATAGAACAAGGTTCTCCTTGATGCAGGTCAAAGTGTTATATTATAATAGTTTATTATAATTTGAATAGTGTATTATAAGTAAAGGCATAGTATGTTTTCCCATACTATGCCTTTCTCAGTTTCAGTTGTGATGTTAGATAAATTAGTTTTTTCAATCTTGTCTGTGGGTAAAGGAAAATTAGTACAATAAATTAGGGTTTGTGGGGATGTTTAAATATGAAAAGTGTAAACTATGTCCTTGTATAAACTGTAAACTATTTGATTGTACAATTCAAAATACGACGATGTCCCCTACACCTGTAAGCCACACTTTAGTAATAATATCAGGTATGATATTTTTGAAAATTTCCATTTATGCTCAATAAAAGCTAAAAAAGAAATTTGCCTTTAACCACAATCAAAATTAAAAAAATAAAAAACAAAAGTGGGCATTTTAATGCCCACTAATAAGTTATATTATCTTATTTATAATACTATAATTATCTTACCTTTAATACAATATTATCTTGTTCATAATACTATAATTCTATAATTCTATAATACTAAATACTGTAAGATTATTACTTCATAATACCGTTTTCGTACTTAGTGTTGATAATTTCGGCAACTGCTACATCAAGGTCTTCTTCCTTAATTTTGCCGTTTTTAACTGCACTTGTAATTGTCTTTACTGCAGTTTCTAAGTCCTTTGGCATTAGGATAATCTGGTTGCCGTCATTAAAAGCAGTCAGAACATCCTTCTTAATGTTTTTGCTTTTTGCTAGGCTATCAGAAACCTGTAGCTGGTCTTTGTAAGTAAATGTTGTTTTTGAGCCATCCTTCATAATGAATAGAGGTGTTTTTGAGTAAGACTGAGTAGTGTCTATCATTTTGTTAAATGCCTTTTTACTTTCAACATTTTGAGGATAATAAACAATACCACCGACAGGGTATTTCTTTAACTGAGATTTTGTTGTTTCACCTGCAACTGTAGCTACATCAACACCGGTTAACTGTTCAGGAGTTACAACAAATAACTGACAAACCTTTTCGTTTAGAGACATTTTCTCAACATATTCTTCAGCTTTAATTACATTCTGACTAATAGGAGAAGTTGTTGTAGGTTCAGTAGTTGAAACAGTGGTAGTTGTTGTAGTTGTTGTACCGATAATAGTATCCTTAGCACTGTTAAATGCCTTTGACAGTTCACTTCTAAATACAAAACCACCAACTGCAAGAATTGCTACAATAAGGATAACTACAATTAAGATTACAAGTCCTTTGTGACTGTTATTTCCATGTTTTCCATTTGACATAAAATATCACCTCAAAAATATTTAATGCTTATTTGTGTAATAAGCAATCATTCCGTTTGTTATACCGTCAACCATTTTTTCTTGGAATTTTTTGTCTGACATTTTTCTGTCCTCTTCAGGATTAGTCATAAAACCAAGTTCAAGAAGAATTGAAGGAACAGTAGTAAAGTTAAAGCCTACTAAATCGTTTCTTTCAACAGTACCTCTGTCTGCAAGTCCTGTAGACTTAATGTATTCCCTTTGAATAATTGACGCAATGTTCTTACTTTTTTCTGCTATTTTATTATTAATATGTTCTGCTGATGGGTATAGGGTAGATGCACCGTTAACTGATTGGTCATCAAGTCCATCGGCGTGAATTCTAAATGCTAAGTCAACTTTATGCTTGTTGCCGTATTCTGCCCTTTGTACAAGGCTCATAGGTGTAGTTTTCTTAGTTCTAATCATAAGCACATCAGCACCGAGATTTTGTAATTTTTTCTGCAATTTCAAAGCAATTTCAAGAGTTAAGTCACCCTCACGCTTTTTTGTTACAACACCGGTGCTACCTGTTGAACTATTTTCGTAAGTTACCTCACTGTCACTTGCACCTTTATACTTTGGTTCAACATAATTGCCACTACATCCGTGACCTGCATCAAGTAGAACCTTAAAACCGGAAAGTTTGCCTTTCTTTTCAGTTGGTTTGGTAGTTTTTTTCTCAGTAGTTTTTTCAGTATTATGGGTAGTGGCAGTAACTGATTGTGAAGTAGCTTTTGACTGTTCTGTACTTTCGGTATTTTCAGAACTTTTTCCACATCCTGCAAAAGAAATGAGGAAAATTATCAGTAAAGAAAAGCTAATAATTCTTTTCATAAGATTACCTTACTTTGAGTCAAGAGAGATAATAGAGTTCATATAATACTCAGGAGTGATTTCTTCCAGCTTATCGGCAATTTCATCATTACCTTCAAATCTAAATAACATCATCTGAATATCAAAAAGCTCCTTGTTAACTGCAAAGCCTTTGCCTTGTTTAAAAGCAATAAGTGTTGCAATTCTGTTTGGTCTCATAATCTGTGACAGTCTGTAGTAGTCCTTGTTTTTCTCAAGGTTACGAATAACACCCATCTTTGGCATATAGTAAAAGTGTAGTCTGGCTCTTGTGCCGGTTCTTTTTGCTAAGCTCCAAATGTGTTTTTTCTGTCTGTCATATTTATTAGAAAATTTGTAAATAAACATATGTCGTGACTTCCTTCTAAAATATCTTTTCCATATATTTTTGTTTCGAGTTAGTGTTCTTGAAAACTGTTTGCAGGAAGTGTCTAGGAGAACAATGTTGTCCTTTTCTTCCTTTGGAATTTCATTTCGCCAATCATAGCTAAACAGTTTATCCAAGATAGAGTCTATCCTGGTAGAGATTGAAAAGTTCTTACCGTCAATCTCTACATTTTTTGTTTTTGCAAGTGGGTCATAAGAGAAAGTTTCAAGTGTTTCGTTAAACCCCTTAATAGAACAACGGGAAGTGATTTTCCCTGAATGGGCTAATGAAAGTTTCTCAAAAATATTTTTGGATGTTTTGTTTTTGCCTGTAAGTTTCATTATATTAACAATAGGTACCGGCAAAAGGTACTTGAAACTTTCAACATTTACAAAACTGCAAAAGTGTTTTTCCCATCCATGTTCCAAAAATCTCAACTTGAAATGTTGAAACTTGGTGGTTTCTTCATTTCTAATAGGCAAAATCTCAACATATATACCGGACATAAAAGTGTTTGACTTTTGGTCTAGGGAAATATTTGTTGTTTCACTGTTGCAGTATCTTGCTGAATAATCCATATATTCAGGGTTATTGTACATAGAATCAAAGGTTCTTGTGTAAAGTCTTTCTTTGCTCATTGCTTTACATAGCTTTGTAAAGTCATCATTGTGCATTATTATTCTGGCACAATCATCTTCGATAGTGTGTTTTGTAATTGCACTTACTGCAGTTTTGCCGTATAGGGAATAGGAGATATTGTTTTTCTTGCAAATATCATCAAGTTCTTCAAGTAACTTTACTACATAAATACTTGCAGATTTATCATACATTACTATCACCGGGAGCAACTAGGTTGTGGTCTGTGTGCTGAGGACCATCAACAGTATTTCTAAATCTCTTGCCTAAAACAATAGGAGTTGTCTTAACCTCAGGGTCAGCATATGCACCTACTTCTTCAATAATGTCAATCATTGTTGTAAGGTCAATTTCTTCACCAACAAACATTTTGTCAATTAGAGAAACCTTGCTGTAGATTTTGCTGATTGTCTTACTGTCTTTGTATGGAGCTTTCCACTGTTCAAACATATTCTTACGCATAATTGCCTTTCTTTCTTCAGAGGCTTCTTCTTCTTTTCTTGTTTCAATATTTAGTTTGCGTAAGAAGTTAACTTGTTCTAAGTAGCTATCCAACTTTTCAAGGTCACTAAAGAATCTGTATTTTAAGATGCAAAGTGTCTTGTCGTTATCTGTGTTTTCTGTTGCCTTAATGTAGGACTCAATAGCCTTTTCGCTTTCACCCTTTTTGTAAAGAATATCACCAAGGATAAGGTCCTTAACACTTGAGTCCTGTAACTTGTTAACCTTTTCTTCTAACTTTAGAAGTTCATCATAATTTTCACAAAGCAGTGAATTTAGGAATAGCTTGTTTTCCTTTTCAACTGCAATAAAGAAAGAAGTAACCTTGTTAACTGTACTTTCGTATTTATCAGAGAGAAAACGGATTTTGTCTTTAAGAAATGCAAATAGTGAATATACCTTGTCGTTTTTGCCGTCCTTAATTACTAAGTCAACATACTTGTTGATTAGGTCTGTGTTTTCAGGTAGAACAGAAAGTGCTTTTTCTGCATCAAAAATTGTATTAATATTAGGAATATTCTCTGTAACAATATCCTGAATGTCGAGCTGAGTAAAACCATTTAGAGTATTGTGGAAAGCATCAATATATGAGTTAACAAGCTTTTCACTTTTTCCACCACATTCAAGGTCAAGCTGATACTTTAGAAGATCACCGTCATCAGGATAAATCTTTAGACCTTGGTTAACAAGTCTGTTAAGGTCGTGGAAATATTTGTTCATTCCAAGTTTCATTAGAATGTAAATTCTTAGCTTAATAACACCGATTGAGTAAGGATATTTCTTGTATAAATACTCACTTTGTTCTTCAGCATCAACCAGTTTACCGATACTTGTGTTGTGTACTGCTTCTCTAAAGAAAAGAATATCTCTCTTTAGACCTAGCATAAATGGAGTTACAACTTTCTTCTGTTCAGTAACTGTAATGTATCTCATTGCCTTTGAGATGTTGTTTCTGTTAAACAGAGTAAGTACAATCTTGTCGGCAATTTCATCAGGTAGCTTTAGCAGTACAGGATGACGATATTTATAAACATCATTGTAGTTGTCACGACCAAAGTAGTCCTTACGGAACTGTAGTGCAATATAGTCTGAGAAAATTTCTTCAAGTGTAGCAAAGTCGTTGTTCTCATATGCTCTGTTAATATCAGCTTTGCAATTGTTATATTCGTCTCTAAAGCTCTTTGCCTTTGACTTTAGAGAAACTAAAATGTTAAAGTTCTTAACAACAAGCCATAGTGACATAAATGGCATAACAAAAGCTTTCTTGCGAAGAAAAGTTTTCATCTGCTTTTCAGGGTCAACAAAATGCTTAATTTCGTTTCTGATAACTTTGTAGTTAGTATCAAGTGAGAAGATAGCGTTGTGACCTGCTTGTTCGGTAGCAGGAGGTACAAACATCCATTCATCTTCATAGTGTTCTACAAGGTAGTCGCTGATATAGTCAGGTGCTTGACCCATAGTATCTTCAAAAAGAACCCAGTTCTTACTGTCACCAAAGATTTCTTTTCTGAATAACAGTGGTGTACCACCCCAACGAAGAACTACATAAGGGCAATCCTCTTCTTTGTAGCTAAACATCTTCTTTTGTAGATTATCAAGAACCTTGTCTTTGCCCTGAAATCTCATTTTTAAACGGTAGAAACCGTATCTGAAATGGTTGTAACCAAAACGATAGGAATAAACAATACAAGGGTTAATAAGGTCACTGTATAGTGTAATATCCTTTGTGTATTGTTTCCATGATTTGTTGTTGTCAGGTAGATAGTCATAACAGATAATGTCAATCATATCACCTGCTACATCATCAAAAAGTACCTGTGTTGAGTGTACAGCAGATGATGTTCTGTCTGTATATCTTGCAATAACATTGTGGAAGTTGTGGTTAAGTTCCTGACACTCCAAAATTCTGTCGTCAGGTAGTTCAGTCTTACAAACCTGAACAAACTTTTCCCAGTTGTTTCTTGTCATTGTAATATCCATATCGTCATCCCATGGGATAAAACCTCTGTGACGAATAGCACCGATTAGTGTACCACCGGCAAGCTGGTAGTCAATATTGTGCTTTCTACATAATTCATCTACTTCTTTATATAGAACATACAAATGTTTTTGTTTATCAGTCATCATAGCTTTTTATTTCCTTACATTAAATTTGAATTTGACCAGTTAATTTATAGAGAGTTTCTGCAATTTCCTTGTTAAAGGTACTGCTTTCATCAATAGAAAGGTCTTTTACAAAGTCATTTCTTTGCTGAATAGTTATCAGTCCAACTTTAGTGATTATCTCTAAGAAATTCAGAACACTTGGGTAGATACCCTTGATTCTGTCTGTGTAAAAATCATAAACAGATTTTTCATCACTTTTTTCTTTTTCGTTAATTTTTTTAGCACTGATTTTGCTATTAAAACTACTGTCATAAATATGTTCGGTTGAACTTGTAAGTTCTCTATAAATACAGTTTATTTCACCTAAAAAATCCTTTTTGATTACAATTGTTAAGTAAGGGTCTTTGTTCTCCTTAGCAACCTGAATCAGAATTTTGCTAGACTTTTGAAATTCTCCAATTTTTCTTAGCACATGGGATTTTAATATTAAACAGTATAGATAATTAATGTCACCAATATCTATGTTCACCATATGACTGTCTATGTTGTCAAGTATCATAGACAGCTTGTTAAAGTCGGTACAGTTGATTATCTCTGCTGAAACACAGGTGATAAATTCATTTTTGCAAATTTCTTTAACAATGTTGTGATACCACTGTGATATTGTTTTTTCTGTTTTTGAAAAAATATTTTGAGCAAATTTTTCTTTGTATTTATATCTTAGGTTTACAAGATAATACACAAAGTCGTATTGCTTTTTAGCTTTTCTTTCTCTGCCTTCTGTTTGTTCTATTTCGTTATTCATCAGCTGAAACTTCTTGTTGTATAACCTAAAGTCATCATTAAGAATAAGCAGAAGTCTGTCGAGAAAATCTATGTTATGGGTATCCTTAATAAGTGTATCAAGGTGCTTATCAAGGGTATACCTGATTTCTCTTTTTGTAATAATATTGTCTGTCTTAAAGTAAGCATCAATGTATCCTAAAATAGCTTTTTCTAGGTCATCATTTATCAAAAGCTCATTTTGATACTTTAGCAAATCACCATCATTAGGGAATATCTCAAGACCTAAGTTAATAAGACCTTTGATTTCTACTGTGTGGTCATCAGCAAAGAAACTTTTTAACAAACAGTATATTTTCAGTTTAATAAAAGAAATATTCTTAGGGTATTTCTTTAGCAGTTTATCAAGTAGGGTAATAGCTCTGTCAAATTTATTTTCATCAATGAGAACAAGGGCTTTTTTGTAGTGAAAAATATTTTCTTCAACTACCTTCATTACAATTGTTTTCTTGAAATGATATGAGTAAACTTGAATGAACCTTTTTGCCTTGTCAATTCTGCTGGTATGAAAAAGTGTAAGTACAACTGCCTCATAATATTCAGGGTCAATCTTAATCAGTAGTGGGTGATGGTAGCGATATATGCTGTCCAAATCCTTGCTACCGATTAGCTTTTTACTGCTTTGATTTTTTATGTATTCAGAAAAAATCTCAGAAAGCTTGTTGTAGTTTTCTTCTTCAATAGCTTTTTCTATTTCATCATTTTTGCTACGCAAAAAGTTGTGGTCCTCAAGGCTTTTACCGATAAGTTCGATTTTACTTCTAAAGTCCTGAACCTTCAGTCCTTGCTTTTCTGTTAAAAAGTCAAAGCTCTTTTTGCTATTATACTTTTTGTCAAGTTCTTCTTTGTCAATAAAGTTATATAGCTCTGACTTAATATTTTCATAAGTGGTTTTTTGGTTAATGATAAGTGTATCATCTTCCTTTTTAGGACTGTTCTGATACATCCATTCCTCACCATATATAATAGAAAGGTAAGAATAAGGATTTTCAAAAGTTCTGAACTTTCTACCTGCAATGGTTACTATAGAATTAAATGAACCTACAATTCTTTTTGGAATACATACAGGCAATGAAGGTTCTCTAACCATATAAAAGTTGCAGTTGTAATTATTAAATTTTTCCAGGTTAGATTCCAAAGACTCAAGAATAGACTCTTTAGAAACTACTTTGCCTTTTGCTTTATTAAATAGATAAGAAAATTTGTTGTCTTCATACGGTATACTGTAGTTCTTGCTATTGTTAAGAAAGTCACAGTAAAGCCTTAACTTTTTGTAATAATGGTTAGCATCATTTTTGTGATTTCTAACATTATCCAAGCAATAAATGTCAATACCAATACCGGCTTTGTCACCGGTAATTAGGTTGTGCTTGTCAATTAAAGTTGTTTTTGTGTTTACATATCTGGCAAAAGAATTTGTACAAAACTCATTTGTTTCTCTACAATCTAAGAAACGATGGTTTGTTCTTTCACATTTTTTACTGCAAATTTCAATGAATTTGTAGTAGTCATTGCTTTTCATATAAACAGAGATAGTGTGGCTTTCCGGAAGCATAGAGTTAATGCTGATTGCTCCCAAAAGTGTGTCGCTACCAATACCGTAAGAAATATTGTGTTCTGTGCAAATATCAGCCATTTCAATAAGTAGCTGATACAAAATTTCTTGATGTTGTGTTAGCATTTTTTATATACTCCAAATAAGTGAATTTTAAAGTATTAATTAGAAATATTCGTAACCACCACTAATTTCAAGTAATGTACCGTTGATAAAGTCATTGGTCATTGTGTCATATACAAGTTTTGCAACTTCATCAGGTTGTGCAAAACGGTGAAGGTTAATCTTTCTGTTGATTCTGTCGTAGCTTTCCTGTGAACGACCCTTCTGCCAAGGTGTTTCAACAAATGATGGTGCAATAGCGTTGATAGAAACATTCTGACCATCAAATTCCTTAAGTAAGCACTTTGCCAGGTGATGAACACCTGCCTTTGAAACAGAATATACTAGGGAAGAACTGTATGAAAGTTTACCACATAGTGAACCCATAAAGATAATCTTGCCACCGTTATTAAAGTGTGGCTTAAACTTCTGTACCATAAATGTAGGAACAGAAAGGTTTGTTCTTAGGATTGTGTCCCATAGTTCATAGTCGTATTCTTCAAACTTCTTGTATGTGCCGATAGCAGTGTTACATACAAGCCAGTCGATTTTGTCAGATACCTTTAGTACATCATTAACAAAACCTTCCATACCTTCATATGTTGACATATCGGCATAAATGAAAGTAACCTTTTCTTTATCAGTATCGGAAAGTTCATTTGACATTTCTTCCATCTGATTTTTGTCGAAATAATTTATAATTAGCTTGTCGTTTTTATCTGTTGATTCTTTTAGTAATTTCTTTGCAATAGCCTTGCCGATGCCTGAAGTAGCACTGGTAACAATCATTGTTTTTGCCATAATTATACCTCAAATATAAATTTAGTTATTTTTATAAAAACTGTGTAATAATCAGCTGATTACCGGGCTAAAAATACACATACTCTAACTAGTTTATTTTATCATTTGGTATATTATAAGTCAACAATATTTAGGGTTACAAATTACTTACAATATAAAAAAATAGCTGCCACTTTCGTGACAGCTAAATTGAAGGAAAATACTACCGGTTATTTAATTAGTTATGTGTATCGGAATAAGTTAGGTGGTTAAGGTTGTTCTGAATTTTGTCAACAGTTTCAAGGAACTTCTTGAAATCTTCTTCAGAAACATCTTCAGTAACCTTGTCTGTTAGAACATCAAGTGTTTCCATTTCTTTCTGTACTAGAGGAATTGTTGAGTCAACAAGCTTTAGTCTAACCATTCTTCTGTCATTTTCATCAGAGATAGTCTGTAGGTAACCGTCCTTACGAAGCTTTTCAACTTCTCTTGAAACAAGACCCTTAGAAACATAAATGTTAGTTGCAATGTTGCTGATTGTGTCATCACTAGGGTTTACATAAAGACTAGTAAGGATAGCCATACCTGTAGGTGAGATAACCTCATCATTAACTAGGCTTGTCTGTGCACAGTTACGGTAGTTGTTTGTGATAGCCTTGCATAGCTTGTTTAGGATGATTGTGTTGTTGTATAGTTCGTTACCCATAGTAAAAACTCCTTTTAATTTTAAATTTATATATCTTATATTTTTGCATTTATTTATTTTAAAAATGGAATAATTTAATTTGCACAATTATATTTTACATATATTTTCTGCAATGTCAACACTTTTTGCGCATTTTTTCTACTTTTTGAAAAAAATATTGTGAAAACTTTGTCAATTCACTTGCTAATGATTGCTTTTGACTGAATTTATTAATAAATTATGAACTATGAATGAAAAATGCAAAAACAATTTGGTTTTTCCACTTTATTTATTCATAATTTGATGGTATAATGTTAATAGTTTATTTACAACAAGGAGTGTTTTATTGTGATTTTTGATTATAATAATATGGAAACAACAGTTATCAAGAACTTCAAAGGTGGAGAAAAAGAAATTTCTGCTCAAATGTTTGACGATGAGCATGGCAAGATTATGAAAGCTGTCCTAAAGCCAGGTGCATCTATCGGCTACCATAAGCATGAAGGTAATGGGGAAATTGTTTATGCTATTAGTGGTAATGCTAAAGTCCTTTATAACGACGGTGAAGAATCTTTTTCTGCCGGTCAGTGTCATTATTGCCCTAACGGTAATAGCCATAGTATCATCAATACAGGTGATGAGGATTTCGTTATGTTCTGTGTTGTTCCTGTACAGAAGTGATTTTTGTTTTTACCTTGATTACTGAAAATCAGCTTTAGTAATAAAGTATTATTAGGCAAATGATTAAGAAAAAGCAGTTTGTGATTTAATTTTCACAAACTGCTTTCTTTATATGTATTCTTTTTTCTTTAAATTTGTTTTAGATTAATATAGTTGTATAAATTAGTTTTTTAATTTTGATTAAAGGGGGTAATTATTCCTTAATTTAGTGTATCTTGCCTACTACTCTTTTAAACAATAACTGAACTTTTTTCATAATGCCTTTGGTATAGGTTACTGAACAAGATGTGTTGATAACTTTATATTTTTTCTTATATGCAGTAGCTAGTTGATAAGCACTTTCATAAAAAGAAGAATCAACACGACCAAGAGATTTATGCCATATGTTCTCTGCCGGAAGTACGTATGATTTTATTCCTTTTTCTTTTGCCTGCAAACATAGTTCAACAGTATATAAATGCCATCCGTTACATATTTTTTCATTGAAACTTATATCGTTGAAATTTCTTTTGTTAGTAACAAAAAAGCATTCATCTAAGTTAAAAGCTTCCGTAGGTATGGAAATACTTTTGTACAGATTTTTTGATTTTCCAATATATGTATCGTATAAGCAATAATTAATTTTGTTGTTAAATTTAGCTAATAAATATCTATTGCGCCATTTTTTAACCCCTGCTACTCCAGCTAAGGTGCTAGGATTTTCGGAGCAATACTTAGCAAAATTGAATAAAGCATATTCATCCAAAAATTCAATATCTTGATGAGTAAATACTAAACAATTATGATTTGCTAAACTGATACCATAGTTTAACGCACTAGCTCCAGAAGAAAACTGTTTTTCTGTATTATCTATCAAAATATACTCGATATTTACATCTTTTTGCTTTTTAGCTGATTCAACCATTATATCTTTCATTTTAGAATTGTTAAAAACACAAATTAAACTTATATTATACACACTACTCTCCTTTTTACTGACTATGTTATTTAAATTAAAAAATATTTATGTTTATTTGATATAAAAGAAAATTGTAAGATATATCAAAAATAACAATATTTTTGATATATCTTAATTATCCAATCATAACTTATTCCAAAACATCCTCAGGTACTGTTTCAGCCATAACTTTATAGGCGATTTCTGATGGGTGTAGATGGTCACCACTATCATAACCATTCTTAAAGGCAGAATGATTATTTTCATCACGAAGTGCTTTATCAAAGTCAACAACACCGTCAAATTTATCTGTGGTTCTTATCCACTCATTAACTTCATTTCTTAGCTTTTCTCTAAAGTCTGCATAGGTTCTCCAACCTTCAATAGGTAGAAGTGTGCCACCGTAAACCTTTAAGCCAAGGTTTCTTGCAATTTTAATGTATTCCTCAATACCGGCAATCATTTCTTCAGCAGTAGGTAGGTCGCTCCAAGGTCTGAACACATTGTTCTCAACACCAACAGGGTGAATAATATCGTTAATGCCATGTTGAATAATAACAGTGTCAGCACCTGATACGGAAGAAATTTCTCTTTCAAAACGGTTACTGCCTTTTAGTCCGTAACTGTCATATTGAATACACTCATATTGTCTTAGAATTCTTGTGCCACATACTGCTCTCCTAACAATTGCAGTATCTTTGTAATTTTTAAAGCATTTTTCTGCTAAGTAATCAGGCCAAGACTGTGCAGTAATTGAGTCACCGTAGCAAATAACAGTTTTGTTCTTTTCTTCTGTCAAAACTTCAACATTGTTTAAAAAGTAGAACCAGTTTGTACTTTTCATTTTTTCAACCGGTAATACCTTTTCATTAATGTTGTTTCCAAGTGCATAATAACCCTTAGATAATGGTCCTGTAACAAGTACTGCCGATCTTGTTTCTGTAAAGTCTTTTAAGTAGAAACTAACAGAAATATATTCATCACTGTTAATATTGAAAGGAATTTCATCACTTTTTATTTCAATACCTTTTTCAATAGTAACACTTTCTTTGCCCTTAAATGTAATAGCAGTTGTGTCACTTAGCAAGTTACCTTTCTCATCACTTCTTGCAACAGTAGCACTTGTGATTGTGATGCTTTCTGTACCACAAAAGTTAGAAAAACCAAATCTAAGTTTGCTGCCATTAAATGCTGATTTAATAGGATAACGAAGTGTTATATCCTTAGTGTAGTTCTCTACCTGACGAGTGATAATAGAAGTGGCATTAGCCCAAGTTGATACCCATTTTGTATTTTCCATTTTTCTTTCTCCTCAAAAATTCTATATATTAGGATATAACAAAAAAGTAGATATGTCAAAATTAATTGCACTTTTTAGAATAATATTGTAAAATAAAGGTTAAAGAAATGGAGAGGTGACAAAATGTCTGTATTATCAGCTTATGATTTAAGTATGTCTTTTATAGAGAGAAAGCTGTTTGACAGCATTACTTTTACTGTAGAAGAAAAAGACAAAATAGGCTTTATCGGTGCAAACGGTAGTGGCAAAACCACATTGTTTAAAATTTTAACAGGACAACTTTCACCGGATACCGGCACAGTTACTGTTAGCAAAAATACTACTGTAGGTTATATGGAACAACACGCTTGTACCAGCTTAAACAGAACAGTTTATGAGGAGTTGCTTTCTGTCTTTCAACCATTAATAGATATGGAAAAGGAGCTTGAAGAACTTCCTAAACAAATAGAAAATGCAACTGATGATATACATTCTTTAATAGAAAAGCAGGATTTGTTACTTCAAAAGTTTCAGGATAACGGTGGCTTAACTTATAAAAGCAGAACAAGAAGTTCCCTTATAGGTTTAGGTTTTACGGAAGAAGATTTCACTATGGAAGTTTCTAAACTTTCAGGTGGACAAAAAAGTAAACTTAGCCTTGCAAAGCTACTGCTTTCAGGTGCTAATATTCTTCTACTTGATGAACCTACCAACCACCTTGACATTAATGCAGTATCTTGGCTTGAAAACTTTTTGAAAGATTTTGATGGTAGTGTTATTATAATCAGCCATGACAGATACTTCCTTGATGCAGTTACAAACAGAACAATGGAACTTTATTGTAATCACTTAATTATGTATAAGGGCAACTACTCAGCCTTTATGGATAAGAAAGAAAAAGACCAAGAAAGTATCCGTAATAAATATGAAAACGATTTAAAAGAAATTAAGCGACTTGAGGGTATTATTCAGCAACAGATTGAATGGTCACAAGAGCGTAACTATATTACTGCTGCCAGTAAGCAGAAAGAAATTGACAGAATAAAAGCACAACTAGTGCCACCGGAAGAAGAAAATCACGACTTAAGATTTAAGTTTCATGTAAATGAGGAAAGTGGCAACGATGTTGTAATGTGCAAGGACCTTGAAAAATCTTTTGGCAATAATCATCTTTTCAGCAACCTTTCATTCCATATTAGAAAAGGTGAAAAGGTTGTTATTATGGGTGGCAACGGTATCGGCAAAACAACTTTATTTAAAATGTTATTGGGCAAAGAAATGCCTGATAGTGGTTATATTGACTATGGTACAGGTGTAAAGATTGGTTATTTTGACCAAATGCAAGGTAACTTAAACCTAGAGAATGATGCCTATACTGAGGTTTATGATACTTTCCCTAATATGACAGAAACTGAAGTTAGAACTGCTTTAGGCAGATTTCGCTTTAGAGGTGACGAAGTATTTAAAAAGTTAAAGCTAATGTCCGGTGGTGAAAGGGCAAGAGTTAACTTGCTAAAACTTATGTTAAGTGGAGATAACTTTCTGTTACTTGACGAACCTACTAACCACTTAGATACATTTTCAAGGGAAAGTCTTGAAAAAACTTTAAATGAGTATGAAGGCACTTTACTTGTAATCAGCCACGATAGATACTTTGTAAATAAAATTGCCGACAGAATTTTGTATATGACAGACAAAGGCTTTGTTGAGTATCTTGGAAACTATGATTACTTTATAGAAAGAACAAAGGACAATCCTGTTGATACACCTGAACTAAAGGTTAGAAACGATAAACCAAAGGTTAATGACTATAAAAAGGAAAAAGAAGAAAGAGCTAAGATTCGTAAAAAGCAAAACGACATTAAGAAAATTCAAGCATTAATTGAAAAGCTTGATGAAGAAATTGCCCAAACAGAAAGTATGTTAGCTGATGAAAGCATCACTTCGGATTATGAGAAACTTATGGAATATACGGAAAAGCTAAATGAACTTCAAACTTCCCAAGAAGAAGCGTTTATGAAGTGGGAAGAACTTGAGAATAGCTAATCTTTTTATTTGATAGGGGGTGTGGAGATGAACTTACTCCACTTAAAATATGCAATAGAAATTGAGAAAACTCAGTCTATCAACAAGGCTGCAGAAAATTTATATATGGGTCAACCTAACCTTTCCAGAGCAATTAAAGAACTTGAAAGGTCAATGGGTGTAAAAATTTTTCAAAGAACTTCCAAGGGTATGATTCCAACTCCTGAGGGTATTGAATTTCTAGGTTATGCAAAGAAAATTCTTGCACAAGTTGATCAGGTGGAAAATCTTTTTTCTAAGAATAAGAGAAACACTCAGAAGTTTTCAATTTCTGTTCCAAGGTCAAGCTACATTTCATCAGCATTTGTAAATTTCTGTAGTAAAATTGATGAAGATAAAAGAGCAGAAATTTATTATCAGGAAACCAACAACCAACAAGCAATTCGCAATATATTGGAAAATGACTTTAAAATGGGTATTGTACGATATGATGTGAATTATGAAGAAACATTTAAAAAGTACCTTGAAGAAAAGAAACTAGAGGCAAAAGACATTTTCCAATTTAAGTACAATATTGTTGTGTCAAAGAATGACCCATTAGCATTAAAAAGTAGTGTCACAACAGAAGATTTAAGCAATTATATTATTATAAGCCATGCCGACCCATATGTACCGTCATTACCGGCACATGATTTGCAGAAAGAAGATATGGGTTATAATAACGAAAGACATATCTTTGTTTATGAAAGAGCAAGTCAGCTTGAACTGTTAAGTAAAGTGGAAAACACTTGTATGTTTGTATCCCCAATGCCAAAGTATTTGCTTAATATTTATGGTTTAAAAGAAATAAAATGCAGTGACAAAGTGGGAATGTACAAGGATGTGCTGATTTATCGAAAAAAACAAAAATTGGATTCTTTCGATGAATTGTTTATAAATCAGCTTGAAAATTCTATTAAGGAACATTAAAACTGAATAATAACCAAGAAATTGCCTATATTTTTCACGAAATATGGGCAATTATTAAGTTATATCATTTTTGATATATCGTTATGCATATTTTAGATTTTACTTGTATGATTAAATGTGTTAAAATTTTAACAAACCGTAGGAGAACTACGGATGTATTTAAGAATTAAGGAGATTCAGTTATGGCTAAGAATAGCAAGAACAATGCTAAAGCAACAGAAGAAAAAGCTGTTGTAACAGAAGTAAAAGATAGCAATATTGTAGATTCAGTAGAAGCACTAGAAGCAAAACTAGCACAGGTTAGAGAAGCACAGAAGAAATTCTCAACATACACACAGGAACAGGTTGACAATCGAAAGAGACGAAAGTTTCGGTACAATCAAGGTTGCAGAACCAATCGGTGTTGTAGGTGCAGTTATCCCAACAACAAACCCAACATCAACAGCAATCTTTAAGACACTTATCTCTCTAAAGACAAGAAATGGTATCATCATTTCCCCTCACCCAAGAGCAAAGAAAAGCACAATCGCAGCAGCAAAGGTTGTTTTAGACGCAGCTGTTAAGGCAGGTGCTCCTGAAAATATCATCGGTTGGATTGATATTCCTTCTCTAGATATGACAAACCTACTAATGAAAGAATCAGACATTATCCTAGCAACAGGTGGTCCTGGTATGGTTAAGGCTGCTTATTCAAGTGGTAAGCCTGCTCTAGGTGTTGGTGCAGGTAATACTCCTGCTATCATTGACAGCTCAGCAGACATCCTACTAGCTGTATCTTCAATCATCCACTCAAAGACATTTGATAACGGTATGATTTGTGCATCAGAACAGTCAGTAATCGTTGTAAAGGATATTTACGAAAAGGTTAAGAAGGAATTCCAGTACAGAGGTTGTTACTTCCTAAACCCTGAAGAAACAGAAAAGGTAAGAAAGACAATCATCATCAACGGTGCTTTAAATGCTAAGATTGTTGGTCAGTCAGCTCACACAATCGCTGCTCTAGCAGGTGTTGATGTTCCTGTTGATACAAAGGTTATCATCGGTGAAGTTGAAAGCGTTGATATTGCAGAAGAATTCGCTCATGAAAAGCTTTCTCCTGTACTAGCTTTCTATAAGGCAGAAGATTTTGAAGATGCTCTAAATAAGGCAGAACACCTAATCGCTGACGGTGGTTACGGTCATACATCTTCTCTATACTGTAACGCAGTAACAGAAAAGGATAAGATTGATACATTCGCAAACAGAATGAAGACATGTAGAATCCTTGTAAATACACCATCATCACACGGTGGTATCGGTGATCTATATAACTTCCAGCTAAGACCTTCACTAACACTAGGTTGTGGCTCATGGGGTGGCAACTCAGTATCAGAAAATGTTGGCGTAAAGCACTTAATTAACATTAAGACAGTAGCAGAGAGAAGGGAAAATATGCTTTGGTTCAGAGCACCTGAAAAGGTATATATGAAGAAGGGCTGCCTACCAGTAGCACTACAGGAACTAAAAGATGTTATGGGTAAGAAGAGAGTATTCATCGTAACAGACCAGTTCCTATACAAGAATGGTTACACAAAGATTGTAACAGATAAGCTAGACAAAATGGGCATTGTTCATACAACATTCTTTGATGTTGCTCCAGACCCAACACTTGCTTGTGCTAAGGAAGGTGCAAAGCAGATGACAGCATTCGAACCTGATTGTATTATCGCAATCGGTGGTGGTTCAGCAATGGATGCCGGTAAGATTATGTGGGTAATGTATGAACATCCTGAAGTAGACTTTATGGATATGGCTATGAGATATATCGACATCCGTAAGAGAGTTTACACATTCCCTGAAATGGGTAAGAAGGCTTACTTCATCGCAGTACCAACATCAGCAGGTACAGGTTCAGAAGTAACTCCATTCGCAGTTATCACAGATGAAAAGAGTGGTATTAAGTACCCACTAGCTGACTATCAGCTACTACCAAAGATGGCTATTGTTGATACAGATATGCATATGACAGCTCCTAGGGGCCTAACAGCTGCATCAGGTGTTGACGCACTAACACATGCTCTAGAAGCTTATGCATCAATTATGGCAACAGATTATTCAGACGGTCTAGCTCTAAAGGCTGCTAAGACAATCTTTGAATACCTACCAACATGTTACGATAACGGTCCTAACGAACCTGTAGCAAGAGAAAAGATGGCTAACGCAGCTACAATGGCAGGTATGGCATTCGCAAATGCATTCCTAGGTGTATGTCACTCAATGGCTCATAAGCTAGGTGCTTACCATCACCTACCACACGGTATTGCAAATGCTCTACTAATCGACCTAGTAATCAGATTTAATGCTGCAGAATGTCCAAGAAAGATGGGTACATTCAGCCAGTATGCTTACCCACACACAATGAGAAGATATGCTGAATTCGGTGAATACCTAGGCGTAAAGGGTAAGAATGATGAAGAAAAGGTAGAAAACCTAATCAAGATGATTGACGAACTAAAGGAAAGAGTTGGCATTAAGAAGACAATCAAGGATTATGGCGTTGAAGAAGATAAGTTCCTAGAAACACTAGACAGTATGTGTGAAGATGCATTCGATGACCAGTGTACAGGTGCTAACCCAAGATACCCATTAATCTCAGAAATTAAGGAAATGTATCTAAAGGCTTACTATGGTGAATAATTTAAGATTTTAATTATCGCTGATTAAAACTTAGTTAACCAAGTAAACAACAAATAAATGTGCAAACTAAAGTAAAATTGATAATAGTTCTATTTTGTGTGTCTTTAATAGAATAACATTGTTGTCAGTTAGCTTTAGTTTTGTACTTGAATATGATGCAAATTTAAATGTATTGTCCCTAGAGTATGTAATTGTAGATTGATTTTCAGATAACTTTTTCGGATGCCTGTGTTAATCTTATTAAAATTATATTAGTCCTAGAAAATATATTTTAAATTTTGCAAAAAAATATTGGTTTCCGTAAACCAATAAATAAAAAGTCTAAAAGAAGAACAATCTCAGTAAATAAAGTATTCAATTAGATTTATGAAATACAAAACCCCTCACAATTGTGAGGGGTTATTTGTATATATAATCATTTTCTGTTTTTCTTTAAGCAGTTTTTGTCAAATTCAGGGTTAAAGGCATAGAAGTTCTTGCAGTCAAGTCGGTCAGTTAGTATTCGTAGGTTTTCACCAAATCGCTGATAGTGTACAACCTCTCTTTCTCGTAAGAACCTAATCGGGTCAATAACATCCGGGTCATCACAAAATCTTAGTATGTTGTCATATGTTGACCTAGCCTTTTGCTCTGCTGCCATATCTTCATGCAAGTCGGTTATTGCGTCACCTTTTACTTGCATTGACGCTGTTGTATATGGTGTACCATTTGCGTCACAAGGATAAATACCGGTTGTATGGTCAACAAAATAAGCATCAAATCCAGCATCCTTTAATTGGTCTTCTGTTAAGTCTTTAGTTAGCTGATAAACAATAGTGCCTATCATTTCAAGGTGACCAAGTTCTTCTGTACCTATGTCGGTAAGTGTTGCTTGAAGTTCAGGGAACGGCATTGTGTACCTCTGACTTAAATATCTAAGTGATGCACCGAGCTCACCATCAGGTCCCCCATATCCCAAAAGTTATAATTCAAAAACAGAAAAATAACTCAACGGAAGATAGGGAACGATTGAAGACAATTTTATCAATAAAAGTGCATAGCAATGCGTTTTTTTCCACTTCAGGAGTTGACTTACTTTTAAGAGTAGAGATAATTTCTTTTCTTCTGCTCATTAGTTTTTTCTTCGCTAAAAGGTGGTCTGGCTTAGGCTCTGGTGGTTTATTTTGCTTTTGTAATGAACGTATCTTGCTTTCAATTAACTCTTTTCTCTGCTTAAATTCAGCAAGGTTATAAACACCTTCCTCATAGGCCTCTTTAATTCTTCTTAACTTTGTATTTTCTTTTTCTATCATAAAATCAATGTTCAGTTCTTGTGGTTCTTCATGTGGTTGCTCTTTAGGTTTTAACTGAAAGTCACCACTCTTTAGAGTATCATCAATAGCATTAATAACAACCTCGTTTAGCCTATTAACTTGAATTGAATGTGATACATTACAAGTGCCATGTGCATACTTTATACACTGTAAACTATTACAAGCCAATGAAAGAGTAGCACCACAGTTAGAACACTTAACAAGACCTTTTAGCATATATTCCTTGCCATTTTGCCTGTCAGTAATGTAGGGTCTGTATTTTGCTTTGTTTTCGTCTAACTTCTTCTGGATCTTATCAAATAGGTCAGTATCTATAATAGGCTGATGAATACCATCCACAATCATTATATCTTTATCATCATAATTTCTCCTGGTTCTTCGCTTAGGGTTCCAACGAATTTTGCCTATGTAAACCGGATTACGCAATATGTATTCAATGGTTCTGTTTTCCCAGTTATTACCTCTAGTTGTCTTAATGCCTAGGTCATTCAGTTCATTAGCTATTGCTCTGCATCCAACACCATTAAGATACTTGACGAAAATTCTCTGAACAATAGGAGCATTGATAGGGTTGACTTGATACTTCTTATCAACAATATCGTATCCAAATGCCGGTATAGATACTGCACCACCTCTGCTGACCTTTTCTGTCATTCCTCGTTTAACTTCTGTGGATAGGTTGATAGAGTAGTATTCATCAAACCATTCAATAATTCTCTCTATCAGACTACCAAAAGGACCATCTATAATAGGCTCTGATGTGCTGATAACATCAATACCACGCTTTTTTAACATACCCTTATAGAAAATAGCCTCTTCCTGATTTCTCGCAAATCGGCTAAACTTCCAAACCATAATTGCAGAGAATGGGGAAGGGGTTTGTTTAGCTACTGCTATCATATGGTTAAATTCAGGTCGCTTACTAGCCTTTCTACCGGAGATACCGTCATCACGAAAAATATATTCTTTAGGTATCAAATAGCCTTTTTGTTTTGCAAATTCTCTAACAACTTTAATTTGGCTATCCGGTGAAAGCTCTGTCTGATCATCTGTGCTAACTCTGATGTAAGCAGCTGCGATTTTTAAGTCATCCATTTATTTTGCTCCTCTCTTATCTAAAAAAGGGTGCAAAAATCCCTTGTAAATTATATTGAAAAATTTACAAGGGTATGATACAATATTACTTGCTATGAAATAGTATCATTGCACCCTGTGTAATGGTATCGCTCTCTAGTGTTCCAGCACTAGAGGGCGATTTTTTATGTGTTATCTGTGATGATTTCTGTTTCTTCTAAAGTTTGGATTATATCTATCACAAGCATTTTCTAATTTTTTGAAATCACAACATATTGTTTTCATAAAACTATTGTCTTTAAATACAATTTCATTGTATGTTTTTTGTGCGTGTTTAGAAACTTTATCTTTATTATTATTTATCCACCTAACTTGTCTTTTTAACAATTCAATATATCTTTCATCATCTTCACTTTCGATATTAAAATGGATAAGAGCTAAACTATGTACAGGTATCATATTATTAAAACCCATAATACCTAAATTTCCCCCATCAAGTTTTAAAAGATGTTTACCTGATTTTACATTTATATGGTTGGGTTTTGGTGATTCTAATGGAACAAAGTATTGATAATTATCAACATGCAGAACAATCCCAACATATGGTCGTCGTGCCCTTTTGTTGTATTGAACTTTATTGTCTATTGAACTCAAATATCTAATATATTGATTTTTAACTCTATACAGTCTTAAATTTTCCATAGAACCTCCCCAAAATAAAGAAAGCGAGGCAGACTTCCGATGCCTACCTCGTTTTTTAAGTCCCTACTTAACGGCAAGGGATTTCCGCTTTTTTAAGGTTTGACTTAACGGCTCAAACTTTCCGCTTTTTTAAGTTTCGACTTACGGCTCGAACTTTCCGCTTAAATAGAAAGGAGTGAATTAATAATAAAAATGTAATTATAGTAATATTCACTCTGTAAGAGGCATAACACCTCTTACACTTATATTATACGAAAAAGTTAAGAAAAAATCAACACAATATATAGTATTTTTATTGTAGGCAAACTATATATGGAGAAATATTTCTAATAAAGAATATTAACTTTAGCTATAAATTAAGTGCTTTTTTATAGTCCACAATCCATTGTGGTTTATAACCGTTGGAATACTGGAATTTATTATTTTTGATTTCGGCTACTTTTACAAAACCGTTTTCGTTATCGTAAAAGATAACTTCATCACAAAGTGGAAGTACAGATTCAAGCGACTTAATTCTTTTGTCAAATCTTCGTTTAACATCATCAGAAGGAATGTTGTGACCACCCTTTCTAACTCTGTTAGCAATACGATTTATGCTTTCTTCCATTGAATTAAGACCAACATAGTACATTGTAACATAGTAGCCTTGCTTTCTAGCTTGTTTAATGGTTCGTACAGTTCTATGACCGGCAAGGGTAGTTTCTTGTGTGAAAGAAATATTATTGTCTAGGCAGTAGTCTATTTCTTCTATTGCCTTTTTACCTGCCTTAATGTTATCAAAGTTGTTTTCTTTTGCAATAACATCTGCATCTATAATGTGACCTAGAAGAACATTCTGACCTTCTAGTACACCTCTTAAACTTGACTTGCCTGTACCATTAACTCCGGCTATTAAAATATAATTGTTCATTTTATCACCTTGTTTAACTTAGTAATATATCATTATTAAGTATTGACATAATATGCCAAAATATATTATAATAATTCTGAAAGTGAAATAACCACTCTTTGCTTTCATATAAGCACTATCTTGTTCCCGGCAAGGTAGTGCTTTTTCTTTTATTATATCCTCAAGTACCAAAACGGTAGTTGAGGATCTTTTTTTATTCTATATTATTAACTACATTGTAGTACATTTCCATAGCTTTTTGCATAAGGCCCTCAGATACTTCAAACAGTTCTGCAAGTTCCCAACACTGTGTAATACCACTGTTTATAGCCTCAGTAAATTCATCAAGTGGTACAAGTGTTATAATAGTTTCTTTCCAAGCTCTTTTTTCTTGCTTTTCCTTAATGTCAAATGGGGAATGAAGATTGTAGAAACTACCTGTTTTAATGTGTGCACATTCGTGATATGCAACTTCTTTTTCTTCTATATCGTTTTCAATTTTATCTGTATCAATAGCAATACTTCCATCCGGCAAGGCTATTCCTTTAGCATTGCTTTCCATAGGAAAGTAGTACACATCAATACCATTTCTGTCTATTTCTCTATATACCTCAGTAAGTGTCATATTATCCCTTTATTCGTTATTCTTTTCCTGTGACTTTCTAAACTTGATAAAATTGATAACATCCTTAACTACTTCATCAGATTCACCCTCTAACTCCTGATATGCAGCATATTGAATACTGCTGGTGTCTATTGTAGGTTGTGTATTTTTTGAGTCCGTTAAAGTGTTCATATCAACATTAAAATAATCAGCAATAGCCTCTAAAGTTTCCATATTAGGAAATCTAGTTCCATTTTCATACATACTGATTGTGCTTTTAGCTAGTCCTAATTTTTTGCCTAATTCTTCTTGATTAAGTCCTGCATTTGTTCTTAATCTTTTCAATACATCTGCAAACATAATATACCCCAATATAATAAATGATTTATAATTTTCCTTCATAGTGTACCTGAGTACAAAATTATAATATCACGATATGTGAAAAAAATCAAGAGAAAAATTCACAAAATGTGTTGACAATGAAAAACTACTATGCTATTATATAGTTGTTCACAAATTGTGAACATAGAAAGGTGGTGTCAGAGATGAACCCAATTAAGATTGGTAGCAGAATTAAAACTCTAAGAGAAAATAAAAATATCTCTAGAGAAGATTTCTGTAATGCAGTAAATATCAGCTTATCTGCTCTAAGTATGTACGAAACAGGTCAAAGAATACCTAGAGATGAAGTAAAGCTAAGAATTGCTAGACTGTTAGATACAACAATAGAGGCTCTTTTTTTTACTTAATAGGTACACGAAATGTGAACTTTAATAAGCTGATAATTACCCACAAGTAATTATACCAAATCAACTGTCCCATAATTGGGACTTATGAAAGTAGGTGAAAAATTTGGAACTAGTTGGGATAATATTGCTTGTATTAGTTACTGTACTGATTGCAAGTTTTATAACTGCAAAAATAATAGCCGTCCATTTCTTTAAGATAATAGACGACTTTTTGACAAGTTATGAAAATAATATTATGGATTTGATTCGTTGGGCAAAGGAGAAAGACAAACATCAATAAAGGATTCTCCTAGTGGAGTGATTTGTGCATATCCTTTATTGAATGCTAACTTATTATTTTCTCCTTTGCAGTGATTAATTTTATCAAATTCTTCTTTTAAGCATTTGTAATATTGTGTTTCAAAAAAGGGTTTATAGTAATCATCATTTGATAAATGCCCACTATATATAGTTTCTATTAAACCTAATCTACTAAGAGATGATATTGAAACATTTTGTAAATCTATATCATCACAGTTTGGATTACTAATAAATAGGTATGAAGTAATCAATTTACTGCGATTTTTATCATCAACAATTTTTAATTGTAGAATAGGATATTGAATTTTAGTTTGAAAAAGTTTGAGATTTTGAGCATCTAATGGTGACATTTGTTTGATAATTTCTGCAAATGAAGGATGAACTTTAGTGGCCATACGATTATCCATTGAATTCACAATTAATTTTTCAAACATGTTTCTGATTTCTCTTTCATCAAGGTAATACTTTGAAGTATCAAGTGCCGGCAAGATGATAGATTCTTTAGGTTCTATTTGATTTTCTTCAGGAATATTATCAACACTATCGGCTAGGGTCTTTTTAAATTCTTCAAGATTCTTTTTACGGATAAGCCTACTTTTTTCAGCTTTTTCATGAAGACCACCAAAACATAAATCGCATAGGTCTCCTAAAGCAGTACCAAAAGACTTGCAAGGTGGATTAGTAAGATTTTTAGCTTGTTCAGTATTAAGAATATTAGAAACAGGGTCAATATTAGGAATATCATTTTTTGACATAATATCTTCCTTCCTTTTAAACATTTCTCTTACATTTTATAACTTTTTGATGAAAATTACAAGAATACTGAAAAGTTTTATTGAAAATGTGAAGAAATTAAAAGAATAGGACAATCAAGACACAACATAACTTTTAGTGAGGTGATGAAATGGCAAAAGAGTTAGCGTATAGGGTATGGGTTAATGATGGTGGCAAGCAAGTGCTGTGGGCAGAAAAGGACCACAACGGCAACAAGACCAATCATCTAACCAAGGAACAAGAACAACGCTATATTAATGGCATATGTTCAAGAATAAGTCAGGGTATGACTGACTATGTGAATAACCATCCTGATTCAGCACTACTGAATTAGGCAAAAGAAAGGAAGTGAAAAAAGTGGGAAGTTTCACTATTGCAGTTATCATACTGGCATTTGTACTTCTAGTCCTAGGTGTAATTGGATGCCTAAACAAGGCACATACTGACAATACCAAGTGGCTACAGAATAGCTGGAACGAAGTGATGAATGAGCAAAGGCACTTGCTTGAGATGATTAAGGAAAGTCAGAATCAGATAGCAAAATTGCTAAGAAAGTTGGAGAGTGAAGATGAAAGAAAAGATTAAGGCAGTAGGACTGGCAGTATCAATAGTGGTTACAATCATTGTTTCCTTAGTGCTACATATCAATTTACTATCAAAGTATGGTGGTTTCTTACTTCTTCCGTTTCTTTACTTTGGTATGGTCTATGTTTTGCCTCGCATTTTGTCTTATATTATGGACGATTTCAAGGTTGCGTACAGTAGGGAAAACCTTTGTATCACTAAGGATGATTTCCAAACAAAGTGCTTTGAAGAGGCACTAGGAACAAAACCAGAAGAAGTTGAACACATTGTTGAGGGTCAGGAAGTATGAACACAAAGTACATTTTTCCGTTGCTATTAATAGCACTTGATGTAGGTGCTGCAATAGTCTATGGAGTAGGTAAAGATTTCAAAATGGCAACATATTGGATTGCAGCTGCAGTCCTTAATATATGTGTGACATTTTAATTTTGGAGGTGAGAGAAAATGTTTTATAAGAATGAGGACAGAAAGTGCGAGTGCTACAGGTGCGAACTTAACACCACTTGCCCTTATGTTGACAAGTACCAGCGACTTGGCAGAGAGCATAAAGGTGCTTTAGCCCTCTGCAAAAAGTTATCGGAAAACCAAAACAAAAGAAAAAGTCACTAAGGAACGGCAATTCCCTAGTGACTAGAAAGGTGTTCCTATTACGGAACATATTAAAGTAAACTAATTTCATTTTAGAGAAAAATTTCTAAAATGTCAAGTTTTTTTAAATGAAAGGAATAGTAAAAATGAAAACTTCCAAGATTACAATAAAATCTCTGTTTGGTATCTCAGAACAACAGATTAATGGCAATAGCATTGAAATTACAGGACAAAAGGGTGCAGGTAAGACATCTGTTTTGGATGCCATTAGGTATTGTCTTACCAACCGTTCCAATCGTGATTGGATTATCAAAGAAGGTGAGAATGAAGGTGAAATCATTGTTGAAACAGACAGTGGTTTAACTATTGACAGAAAGGCTAGAACCAACAAGGCTGATTCCATTAACATTAACGAAAATGGTAACAGAATAACAAAGCCCGAAACTTTCCTAAAGTCCATTATCACACCTCTACAACTTAATCCTGTAGAGTTTACTCAGATGACAAAGCAAGAACAGAACAGAGCTATCCTTGATTTAATTGACTTTAAATGGGATATGAATTGGATTAAGGAACAGTTTGGAGAAATTCCACAAGGTGTTGACTATGAACAGAATATTCTCCAAATTCTTAATGATATTCAATCAGAAAATGGTGTGTACTTTCAGAGTAGGCAAGATATTAACCGAGAAATTCGCAATAAGAAAGCCTTTGTTGAGAATATTGCTAAGGACATTCCATCTGATTACCAAGCTGAAAAATGGGAGAATTATGACCTGTCATCAAAGTATGAAGAACTAATGAAAATTAGGGATAGAAACAACAAGATTGAAAGAGCAAGAGCCTTTAAGGATAGTTATGATAACAAGTTGCGTGGTATTGAGGCTACAAGAGAAATGGAAATTTCAGGAGCAGAAAAGGTCATTGCAAATGAGAAGGACAACCTTAATTCCACAATAGCAAGACTAAAAGCAGAGATTAAGGCTTGTGAAGATAAGCTATTAACCATTGACGATAAGCTACAAGATAAGGTTAAAATTGCTAATTCTAACTATGATGTTGCAAAGGCAAAACTTGACTCAGATATTGGTGTTGCAGAACAGTTTATTTCGTTACCTATTACACCTGTTGATGATTTACAAAATGAAATCAATGAGGCTGAAAAGATGATGAAACACCTTAATGAGTATTTCCGTATGACTTCCATGCAGTCTGAAATTGCTGAATTAAAAGAGGTTTCAGAGGCTTATACTGAGAAAATTGAGTTAGCTAGGGAACTTCCCGGAGAAATTCTTGAAACTGCAACACTTCCGGTTGAGGGACTTACAGTTAAGGATGGTATTCCACTTATTAATGGATTGCCAATCTCTAACCGTTCTGACGGTGAGTTACTTGAATTATGTGTTGACATTGCAATACATAACCCTAGTGGTCTTCAAATCATTCTTATTGATGGTGCAGAGAAACTGGATGATATTAGCCGTAAAAAGCTATATGAAAAGTGTAAGGATAAGGGATTGCAGTTTATTGCTACAAGGACAACTAATGACAGTGAGTTATTAGTAACTGAACTATAAGGAGTGATAGAAGTGAGTAAAACACATTGGAAAGCATTAACTAACCCTAACTATTTGGGCGTTTATTCCTTTAGTGATAATAAGGATATTGTAGGTACAATCAAGACTGTTAGTAACGAAGTTGTAACAGGTCCGGGTGGAAGAAAAGAAGAGTGTACTATTTGTCATTTTGTAGAGAATATTAAACCAATGATTCTCAACAAAACTAATATGAAAGCTATTCAGAAGATTGCCGGTAGTCCTTATGTAGAAGATTGGCAAGGTACAAGAATAGCCGTTTATCCTGACCCATCTATTATGTTTGGTAGAGAAAGAGTGGGTGGAATACGCATAAGAGATAAAGCTCCACAGATTAATGAACAACTACCTAAATGTGAAATCTGTGGAAATGAAATTCATCCGGCAGGTAGTATGACTGCACAACAAACTGCAATTTATACTAAGAAAAAGTACGGACAAGCACTATGTGCCGATTGTGCTACAAATAAAGCAAAGGAGATTAAGGAAAATGCTTAATAATGAAAACTATTTCAGTATTGAAAATCAGATGAAGTATATGGGTGTATCACAGTTTAAATCTTTTGAAGAATGCCAAGCCTATGCTCTTGCAGAGGTTACAGGCAATTATGAGAGAGAACAGACATCTTCTCTTCTTGTAGGTTCTTATGTTGATGCACATTTTGAAGGTACACTTGATATTTTTAAGGCAAAGAACCCAGAGATATTCACTAAAAAGGGTGACCTTAGATCTGAATATCGTCAAGCTAATGAAATTATAAACAGAGTAGAACAAGATGAATTGTTTATGAAGTTTATGAGTGGTGACAAACAGATTATTATGACCGGTGAAATTGAGGGTGTACCGGTTAAAATCAAGATTGACAGTTACCATCCTGACAGTATGATTGTTGATTTAAAGTGTATGAAAGACTTTAAACCGATCTATGTAGAGGAGAGAGGCAGACTTAATTGGATTGAGGCATGGAGATATGACTTGCAAGGTGCAGTATATCAAGAGATTGTAAGGCAGAATACAGGCAAACAGTTACCATTCTTTATTGCAGCAGTAACCAAAGAAACAGTACCTGACCTTGCAGTAATTGAAGTGCCACAAAGCTACCTTGATATTGAATTGAAGAATTTTAAGGATAAAGTGCAATTTTATGACGGTATCAAGAAAGGTGTTTTTGAACCTGAAAGATGTGAGCATTGTAATTATTGCAAGGAAACCAAGGTACTTAAAAATCCAATAAGTTTGGAGGAACTGGAATTTGAATAATATAGTTTTAGCAGGTAGATTGACTAAAGCCCCGGAATTAAAAGCAACTAATTCCGGGGTTGATGTGCTACCTTTTACAATAGCAGTAAACAGAGCATATGCAAAGAGTAATGATGAAGTAACTGCTGATTTTATTCCTTGTATTGCGTGGAGAAAAACAGCAACCTTTATTAGTAAGTATTTTAATAAAGGTGATGGCATTGTTATAAAAGGCAGATTAGAAACAAGAAAATGGGTAGATAATAACGGTAATAATCGAGTGTCTTATGAAGTGATAGTAGAAAATACAGAGTTTCCACAGGGCAAAAGTAAAAATAATACTACTGCTACAAATATGCCAATACCAAGTATGGCAGATGATTTACCGGTTGATGATGATCTGCCTTTTTAGAGGTGATTTTATGACTATACAAATTGATACTAGAGATAAGTCAAAAGCTATAAAACAAATTGTTTCCACATTTAATAAAGAGAATGTTAAATACTTCCGTTCAAAGTTATTTATAGGTGACTATATGAGAATGGACAATCCTTTTCTTGTAGTTGACCGTAAGCAGAATTTATTAGAAGTGTGTAACAATGTGTGCCAAGACCATAAACGCTTTATAGCAGAGCTAAAGAGAGCAAAAGAGTATGGAATACATATAGTGTTTTTAGTGGAACATGGAGAAAATATAGGCAAACTGGAAGATGTTAGAGAATGGGTCAATCCAAGACTTGAAAAAAGTCCTTTGGCACTTTCCGGTGAACAACTATATAAGAAGTTATCTATTATCAGCAATACATTTGATACTGAATTTGTGTTCTGTAATAAGCAAGATACAGGACATAGAATAATTGAAATATTAGGTGAGAGTAATGGCAAATCCTAAACTTGAAGACGGTTACATAAGAATAGCAAATGAACTGTATCAAGCCTTATTTAAGGTTAATTTAAACGGCTCTGAATTAAGGATAGTTCATTTTATTTTGTATCAGACTTATGGTTATAACAAAAAAATAAAGAAGCTCTCTGCCACTTACATATCAGACGGTACAGGCATTCCACTAAAGACTGTTAGAAGATGTTTAAAGTCTTTAGTGGAGTATAATGTGTTAATTTCAAGGGGTGCTGATGCCTCAGCAAAGATGTTTGGAATTAATAAAAACTACGAAAAATGGGTACTCAAAAATGGGGAGAGGGTACCCAAAATTGAGGATACCCAAAAATGGGTAGGGGGTACTCAAAAACGAGTAGAGGGTACTCAAAATTGGGCAGATAGGGTACCCAAAAATGAGTACGGGGGGTACTCAAATTTGGGCACAAAGGTACTCAAAAATGAGTACCAATACAATACAGATAAAACAATACAGAACAAACATAACGTTTGTTTGTTAAGTTATAGTGAGAATGAAGAAAAACAAACAAAACCAACATTGAAAGAAATTGAACTGTATTGCAAATCACAAAAATACAGTTTTGACTATAAAAAATTCTTTGACCACTACAACGCCTATGATTGGAAGTACAAGGGCAAAGAGATAACAGACTGGAAGTCATTAGCTGACAAGTGGGAACAGATTGAGAGAAAAAACAATCCTCAGTACAGTTCATCAACCTCATATGACATTGACGAATTAGAGAACTACTCCATGTTTGATGAAGAAAGGTGAAAGTTATGGAATGCAAACATCTTGAACTTCCTTGTATGGTCAGAAGAGGAAGAGAGTGTAAGTTCAGCAAGTGTATGCTTGATAGTGGACAACAAAAAATCAAAGTTGTTAGAAAGTGTCCTTTAACTCAAAAAGAATGTGTTAGGCACTGTGAGTGGTTTGATACAGACACTAACAGATGCGTTGTGTGGAAATTGGTAGGTAGCAATGAGAAGTGATGAAACAGAATTTGTACCAATGTTCAATAACAACAACCCGTATGGCTATAAGCTGAATGTAAATCATCCACTTATCAGAAAAATTTATTTGAGATACAAAGCAAAGTTAGGCATAGTACCTAGAGTTCCTTTGAGTGATTCACAAAGATTTGAATTTGAAGAAGTAACAATAAAATACCTAAAAGAGAAAGGAATAGTGAAGTGATATGGTAAATCAGTATTTTAAGAATTGTAAAATGTGTGGGAAGAAATTTGTTACATTTAATCCAAGAGTTAAAAAGTGTGATGAATGTAAAAGTGAAGATACCATTACTCATAAATCGGATAAACAGAAAGCAGAGTCAAAGCAGTCAAGAGAACATAACCTTAACCGTACTTTGTATAACCTGCATAAGTACAACGAAGAAAACGGTACAAGGCTAAGCTACGGTCAGTATAGAGCTAAGATTGAAAGTGGGGAGATTGCGATATGAGTAATTATATTGATATTTCAAAGGGCAAATATATTGATGTTACAGAATTAGGAGAAATGATTGATAATAATGAATATGATGTTATTAGTGAGGAGAGTTTCCCATGTTCTTCTTATGGAATGACAACAGATGATTTTATAGACATGATTAATGATTGCAAAAGAGTAAACTTGGGTAAGGCTGTTTCAAAACGAACACCTAAGAAGGTGGCATCAAGCAAAAAAGCATTGCTTGATAAATTTTGTCCTAGTTGTCATAAGAAACTTACTATGTTTAGTGCTAGTTGGGAATATAATTACTGTCCTCATTGTGGCCAGAGGTTAGATTGGAGTGATAACCTTGAATGCTAAAGAGTACCTTAATCGTGTAAGGTTTGCTGATATAAGCATTAATACTAGGAGTGATGAACTGTATCACCTAAAGTTAAAGTCACTACAAGTAAGCCCACAGAGCCAAGGTGAAAGGGTACAGAGTTCCGGTAGTGGTGGTGACTTTACAAAGATTATTGATAAGATTGTTTTATTACAAGACAAAATCAATGAAGAAATTGACCTACTTGTAGAATTAAAGGAACAAGCCAGAACCCTTATACATAGGCTGACTGATGAACGATATAAAACAGTTCTGACAGAGTATTACCTAAATCATAAAACATGGGAGCAGGTAGCTGATTGTATGAATTATGATTTGAGATGGGTATATAGAATACATGGGAAAGCCTTGAAAGAGTTTAGCAAAGTATTAAATAGCCATTAAAAGCCACTATAGAAAGTGCTATAATGATATTATGGAAAACCGAAAGAGATAGATAAGATTGCAAGAATGATTTTCACTTCTACTATTCCTCTTGTAAAAATTCAGCATTGCCCACCTAATCACTTAGGTGGGTTTTGTTGTAGTGGAAAAAGACAAATTATATTTATCTTTATATATTGAAAACTGATAATAATAATGATATAATAGTCTGGAAACTAATAAATAAGGTGGATGTTATGGGGAAAAACAAATATCCTAAAAGTTGTGATAATTGCGATAATAAGCCTAACTTATTAGACAGATTGCAAAGATATATTGGCATTCTCAAGACATTTTCAGTAGCACTGATATGTTTGATTTTAAGTTTTGGTATAGTTGCATTCTTTATTGCTTCCATATGTACACATTCTGTTACTATGGATAATTTGAATGGTTTTGTAAGTATAGTTCTAGGAATTATAGCATTGACTAGTTCGATAGTTTCTATGTTCCTAAGTTTTTATAGTGTTGAAAAAGCTGAGGAATCCGACAAAGAATTGAAAATTATGTTAGAAGAAATGAAAAATATTCAAACATCAACACAGAATTTAGTTTCCAAAATAGATCAAAAGCAAGATCGTATATACTTGGATAATGCTAATATGAATACCTATAATACCTCTTTTGAAGCAGATAATAATTCATGGGAAAGTGGTGAAAGAAATGATGAAATGTGAAATGAATAAATATAATTTTAATATAATAGTTAGTTCTATTGGTAATGGAGAAAATGTAATATCTGACATATTTAATACTATTGTATGTGATGATGATTTGACAGCTAACTTTAGAATTATGATTCTTTATTCAATTTTTATTTCTGATGAAGAATCATCTGATGGTGTTCCTATAAAATTACTTTTAAAGTATTATAATGACTTAGAAGATAATGAGAAAAATCTTTATTTGAATTTACATGGTCAAACTATAGGAGAGTCAAAAGAATCTAAAGAGAAAAGTTCTAATAGAAGAACTTATTCTTCTGAGATAAAATTACCAATTAAGGGGTATGATATTGAAGCTGGAAGAATCACTATTGATTCAGATATAAAGTTTCCTGGATATGGAAAATATCAGCTTGAACTATATTATAAAACAAATTCTGATGAAAAAGATACCATTGCTACGGTTTATCCGATTACTGTAAAGAAAATGAAATAACATTATAACATTTTGTATTGAAAAGGTTAAGCACTGCTTAGCCTTTTTCTTTTGCTATAAAAATACTGAAAGGTGGTGTTATCATGAATGATAAGCTAAACGCAAGACAAAAGAAATTTGCTGAATATTATGCACAGAGTGGTAATGCCACAGAAAGTGCAATAAAAGCAGGATATTCAAAAAAATATGCAAACACTAATGCATCAAAACTACTACAAAATACTACAATAGTACAGTACATCAAAGAAATTTCTGATAAACTGAAAGATGAAAGAATAATGTGTGCAAAAGACAGACAGGTAACATTATCTGATATTGCAAGAAACGATGAAGAAGAAACATCAGACAGAATTAGGGCTATTGATACCCTTAATAAAATGACAGGTGAATATACCCTAAAAGTTGATGCAAATGTTGGTGCAGAAGTTTCTAAACTTGATGACCTGATTAAGCAAATGAGTGTTGATGATGAGTAATTTATTACTTTCTCAAAAGTATAAAGATTTCATCAAATGTAAAGCACCGGTTGAGTTTCTTGAAGGTACTACTGCTGCAGGAAAAACAACGGTAGGTATCTTTAAATTTTTTCTAAAGGTCGCACAGAGTAATAAGAAATATCATATCATTGCCTCAAAAGATACAGGTACTGCTGAAAAGAATATTATTAATAAGGACCTTGGTGTTGTTGATGACTTTGGTGTTCTTACAGAGTACAACGGCACCGGTACTAAGGATGAAAAGATACCACACATTCTGTTCCATACAAACAAGGGCGATAAGATTGTGTATGTTATGGGTTATGGTGATAAGAAAAAGTGGCAGAAGGCTCTGGGTGGTCAGTATGGTTGCTTGTATATTGATGAAATCAATACAGCAGATATAGACTTTGTGAGAGAAGCAAGTATGCGTTGTGACTACTTTATGGCTACTCTTAATCCTGATGACCCTAATTTACCGGTGTATAAGGAGTATATTAACTGTTCCAGACCACTTGAAAAGTACAAGTCAGATACACCGAAAGAAATATTAAATATGCTAACAGAAGAACCAAAGCCTAATTGGGTCCATTGGTTCTTTTCTTTTGAACATAACCTAGGACTGTCAAAAACTAAAATAGAACAAATTAAATTGAATGTTCCAAAAGGTACAAAGCTTTATAAGAATAAGATTTTAGGACTTAGAGGCAGGGCTACAGGTCTTGTATTTAGTAACTTTGATAGAAATGTTCATATTAAATCAAAAGAATGGGCAAAACAGTTCCTTGCTGATGATAGAAAAAGAAAAAAGGAACATTTTATTATCTTTACTTCAGGGCTTGATACTGCATATTCCCAAAAGTCACCTGACACAATAGCAATGACCTTCTTTGGAATAACTAATAGAGGTAATTGTATTCAGCTAGACGAAAAGGAATATAATAATGCAAAACTAAAAACACCACTGGCACCCTCTGATGTGGCTATAAACTACATTGAATTTTTAAAGAAAAATCAAGCTGAGTGGGGACTTGCAAGAAATGTATTTATTGATAATGCCGATCAAGCAACTATAACCGAACTTAACAAGTATAAACGAAACAACGGTTGTGTATTTACATTTAATAACGCATACAAGAAAACAACAATAATAGATAGAATTAATATGCTCTTAGGCTGGTTTGCTAAAGAGCATTATTTTATATTGGAACATTGTACAAGCACTATACAGGAATACGAACTGTATTCTTGGCTAGAGGATAAAGACAATACTCCTGAAGATGGTAATGATCACTTTATAAACTCATCACAGTATGGGTGGCTACCCTATAAGGATAAGATAGGATGTGAGTAGAGAATGGGGCTGATTAATAGAATGGCTGATACAGTAAGAAAAGGATTAAGGAGTTTTCTTAGGATTACTTCTGCATCAGATACTACCATTACTATCAGTGAGGGTGTAAACCACCTAACTGATTGTGCTAAAAACAGAATATGGTATTGGGGCAAGAGTAAGCAACTTCAAGAACTGTATGAAAGTCTTGATGTTCAGAAAACAATGTTTTGGAAAGCTAGACCTACAGCAGGTCAGGAGATACAGAAAATCCATGTTGCTATTCCTGCCTTAATGGTTGATGTTATTACCAATATTCTAAAAACCGATTTTAACGGTATTGAGATACACAATAATAATACAACCGAATATGAAGAAGTATGGGAGGAAATACAGAAAGAAAATAATTTTGCTGATGTGCTTGAAAGTGCAATTAAGGACCTTGCAATAGTAGGTGACGGTGCATTTAAGATTTCATTTGATAATGAGATTTCTGAATTACCTATCATTGAGTGGTACGGTGCCGAAAAGGTAAAATACACTTATGCTCGTGGCAGAATCAGAGAAATTAAGTTCTATACAGAATACACAGAAAAGACAAGGTGCTATCAGTTTGAAGAGACCTATGGATATGGATATATCAAGTATGCTTTATATGACAGTAACGGAAGAGAGGTTGACCTTCATACTGTGAGTGCCTTGTCTTGGATAGATAGTGAGGGCATCACATTTGATAAATCATATATGTGGGCAGTACCTTTAATTTATAGCAATGGCTTTTATGAGGGTAGAGGTAAGGGTATTATCAGTAACAAGGAAGATGCCTTTGACAGTATAGATGAAATATGGTCGCAGTGGATGGATGCCTCTCGTTCAGCCAGATCAAAAACATATATGCCTGATTGTTACATACCTAGAAATCCTGAAACAGGTGAGCCTATTGCACCAAACCCATTTGATAACAGGTACATTGCTATAGGTAACGATATGAAAGAGGGTGTAGGCAATAAGATTGTAACAGAGTCACCTTCTATTCAACACGAAAGTTACCTATCAGCCTATGTAACTGCTTTAGATTTGTGCCTACAGGGTGTTATCAGTCCAAGTACTCTTGGTATTGATAATAAGAAATTGGACAATGCAGAGGCACAGAGAGAAAAAGAAAAGACTACTTTATATACAAGGCAGAACTTTGTTAAACTTCTTGAAAAATCATTACCTAATCTTGTTAAGTCCGTACTTAATGCTTATTATGAACTAACAAATAAAGCCTTAGTACCGGCTGACCTTGATGTGGCAATTAACTTTAGAGAGTATGCTAACCCTAGCTTTGAAAGTCAAGTAGAAACTGTAGGTAAAGCAAGACAAAGTGCAATAATGAGTGTTGAAACTTCTGTTGAAAAGCTCTATGGAGATAGTAAGTGTGCTGATTGGAAAGCTGAGGAAGTCAAAAGAATTAAGGAAGAACAAGGCATAACCACCCTTGATGAAACTTCTGAAATTGATGACCTAAATACGGTACTAAACAATGGCTGATTATGATATTTCTAAAGCCTTTGAAACCATAGAAAATGAACTCATTGACAGTATGATGAGAAATTTTAAACATCATAGGGCAGAGGAAGAAAAAGAAGGTTATAACTGGTCACAGTGGCAGTCTGAACAACTTAAAAGCCTTGAACAGTACCGTAGAACCAACCAAAAGAAATACGGTAAGCAGTTTTCCACATTAAATAAGAAAATTGAGGAAATGCTGAAAACTGCAATGGCTGACGGCAATGCAAAGCAAGAGGCTGAAATATTAAAAGCTATTAAAAAAGGCTTTAATGTCGGTAAGGTAAGTCCTTCAGCTACCGGTGAATTTTTCAAAGTCAATGACAGAAAGTTAGATGCACTTATTAATGCAACTAAGAGCGATATGAAAAAGGCAGAAACTGCAATACTCAGAATGTCTAACGATAAGTACAGAAAAGCTATTTTCAATGCTCAGGTCTATGCAAACAGTGGTGCAGGTACATATGAAAAAGCAGTTGATATGGCAGTTAAGGATATGTTACAAGCAGGTCTTAATTGTGTGGAATATCGTAACGGTGCTAGGCATACACTTTCCGACTATGCAGATATGGCAATCCGTACTGCTAATAAAAGGGCTTATCTCTACGGTGAGGGTCAGAAAAGGCAAGAATGGGGTATCTCACTTGTAGTGGTAAATTCCCGTCAGGGTGGTTGCCCTGATTGTGCACAGTACATTGGCAGAGTATTTATTGATGATGTGTATTCCGGTGGCAGTAAAGCTGACGGTAAGTATCCTTTGCTTAGTGAGGCTATCGCAGGTGGTTTGTTTCATCCAAGGTGTAAGGACAGTACAAGTACCTATTACGAGGGTATTACCTCTCTTGAACCTGTAAGCAGTGAAGAACTTACCCAAATGGAAGAAAGAGAAACCCTAGAAACAAAGCAACAAAACGCAGAAAGACAAGAAAAACGATACAACAGACTTGCCCAACATAGCCTTGATGAAGATAATAAAATAAAGTATCAGAATAGAGCTGATGATTGGCATACAAGCAATGAAGAATATAAAGAAAAACTTGATGAAATAATTGAAAATTCTGTTGAAAATTCTAGTGAAAGTGGTATAATTAAATTAAGAAGTGTTGATGCAAGAGATAAGTTGAAAGATATTGATACTTCAAATATCCAAAAACTAAAGTCAGGTTTTTCTTGTTTTCCTAAAGGTGATTTACTTAATCAGTTTATCAAAAAAGTAAAATCAAAGGATGGTTACTATGATGTAGGGATGCATGGCACTCCTACTGCAATGTGCTTTGGTACAGATGCACCAAACACTTCACCTAGATTATTAGCAGATGTTATAAGGCGTAGAAAAGATTATAACGGAGAGAATATTCGTTTATTATCATGTAGTACAGGCAAAATAGTAGATGGTAATTATTGCTTTGCTGAAGAATTATCCAATGCTTTAGGAGTTTGTGTTGAAGCTCCTAGTGATGTATTGTACATAAGAAGTAACGGAACTTTTTCTGTTGGTGAAGAAGAAACAGGTAAAATGATAACATATAAACCTAATCAGAGGGGGCGTATAAAATGACAGAAAAAAATGGAATGAAATTTTTTGGTTATTGGGATAATATGCCATATTCTACTCTTACAGATAGCTTTGATGAATTATCAAAGATAAATAATAAAATTGATAAAAAGAAAGTTATTAAGCATATAGAAAACTTAGATGTTTGGGCTACTAGTTTACCAACTTATGATATGTTTACTGGTGAAAGAATACAAGCTGGTAAATATAAGGATGGGAAATATGTTTTCCCATTGGATTTTTTGCACTACTATAAAAATTATGATATTGGTATTCCTTTGGAGTATGAAGAATATCTGAAATCTATATTATAGCACTTTACGATTTGTGAGGTGCTATTTTTATTTAAAAGAAATTAGGTGATATGTTGATATGTCCGTATAGAGATAAAGTGGAAACCACTGTGCAGAAAGAAAGTTATTGTTATAACGACGATAACCCTGAACAATGTACAAAAACAGATACTATCGTACAAACCATTCATCAGCCAATGAAATGTGTAAAAGCTGAGTGTGGGGCATTTTACAATGGTAAATGTAATTACAAAAATTAATATTGTTATTAGGCACTAACTCTTGTTAGTGCTTTTTTAATACCTAAAAGGTGGTGATGATATGAAAGTAAAGGTTACTAGGGACTTTAATGATGTTGAGAATAACCTATGCACAAGGCATAGTGGTGAACTGTATGATTGTTCTGATGAAAGAGCAACAGAACTAAACAAACTTGGCTTTGTTGAATTTGCAGAACCTAAGCCAAAAGAAGAAACAAAGAAGTAATTTAGCACTAACTTAACCGTTAGTGCTTTTTTATTGTCCGAAGACATTAAACTACGAGAGACACTTGTACAACTGTAAATGAGAGACACTCTATAACTGTATTTTGGGAGACACCCACAAAACTGAAAGGATGATTAAAATGGCAGAACCAAATAATCAAAACAACAACCAAAACAATAATCAAAACACCAACCCACCAAGTGGCAATGAACCAAGCAGTAATGCACCAACTATTGATTATGATAAGTTGGCAAGTATTATCAGTGGCAAACAAAGTGCAACAGAGGACACAGTTCTAAAGTCTTACTTTAAGCAACAGGGTCTTTCTGCTGATGAAATGCAACAGGCTATTGCTACATTTAAGGAACAGAAAAAGCAGAATACACCTGACTTTAACCAAATGCAAAGAGACCTTGATTCAGCCAATAATGCAAGACTTATTGCAGAGGTGAACCAAGTAGCAACTCTTGAAGTTATTAAGCAAGGTGTGGATGTTTCAAGTGTTCCATATGTGCTAAAGTTAGCTGATTTTTCCGGTGCAACTACTGACGGCAAGATTGATAATGACAAACTTTCAGAGGCTGTCAAGAAGGTGCTTGACGAAGTACCGGCACTAAAGAAACAATCTAATGACGGTGCAGGTGTACAGAAAATCGGTGGTGATGGTGGTAACAACAACAACCCTGATGAAGATACTTTGAGAGGTATCTTTGGTATCAAAACAAAAAAATAAAAGAAATGAGGTAATTAAATTATGGCAGTATTAGAATACGCAACAATTTTCAGTAATGTTTTAAGAGAATTATATGGTCAAGAACTAACTTGTGATGACCTATATCATTCAAATTCAGACATTCAGATTGTCAATGGTAAAGACATTAAAATTCCAAAGCTATCTGTAAGTGGTTACAAGGACCATACAAGAGGTGGTAGCTTTAACTCAGGTACATATTCAAATGGCTATGAAACAAAGACACTGGATCATGACAGAGATATTGAGTTCACTGTTGACCCACTTGATGTTGATGAAACAAATCTTGTAGTTACTGTCAGTAATATTCAGAATAGATTTGAAAAGACACAGGCTATTCCTGAACTTGACAGTTACACTTATAGCAAGATTTACACAGAGGCTAAAAGAGTAAATGCAAATATTAAGACAACTGCACTGACAAGTGCAAATGTACTTTCTGACTTTGACGATAACCTAGAGGCCTTTGCAGAGGCAGGTGTGCCACTTGATAGAGTTATTCTATATGCAACACCAAGTTATAAGAAGTTACTAAAAAATGCAGAGGGTATTCAGCGTACACTTGAAGTTAGTTCATCTTCAGGTATCGACCGTAGAGTTCGTTCTCTTGATGATATTAACAAGATTGTAGAAGTGCCTAGTGCAAGAATGAAGTCACTATTTGACTTTACAGACGGTTGTAAGGCAGATAGTACTGCAAAACAGATTGACTATATCCTTATTGACCCAGAGGCACAGGTTTCAAGAGTTAAGTATGCATATATCAAAATGTTTACTCCCGGTACAGACAGTAGAACTGCTGACAATTATATGTATCAGAACAGAAAAGTAAACGGTACATTTGGTATTGATGAACTTCTAAAAAGTGGTGTTATCATTCACGCAGAGGCTTAATGTGAGGTGATTAGAAGATGAAAGCTATTAAAGGCAATAAGTCCTATACAGTAAACACAGAATCAGAAGCAAATACTTATCTTGCACAGGGCTATGATGTGTATGAGGATAACGGTACACTAAAAGAATATGGTGTCGGTAAAACAGTACCACTTGAAAAGTTTAGTGCAGTAGAAAAGGAAAATGCCAAGCTAAAAGCTGAACTTAAAAAGTTAAAGTCAAGTTCTAAAAAGGAATAGGCTATGTATGTAGATTACATTAGAAGTATTACTAATGATAACACAGAGATAACTACTGCTAACCACATTGACATTCTAACATTTAACCGTATCAATTTTGACAAATTGACCTACTTTCAGAAAAAGGTTATCAATGAAGTCCATAGCAGACTTACTGCTTTTTATAGAGAAAATGAAGAATTGATTACTACCTATCTGCAAAGCTACTCAATTAACGGTACATCAATGACTTTCGGTAGTTGTTGGAATTTAATGGTGGTTAGTGGTGTTGCTATTCCACAAGAACTTTATTCTCTGCTTAAAACTACAGGTTTATGTTATCCGACAATATGAGGTGATAATATGAAATTTCCCAGATTGGTGTTGAAAAAGTTTTGCAAAACACCTTGTGAGGTTGTGGTGTATGATGAGGGATTAACAGAAGATGGTGCACCTAAAATTCTTTACGAATGTAGGTTTATTTATCCATCAGACAGTATATATCCCTCTGATACATTGTTTTTAGCACCTCTGTACTGTAATTATCAGGATAGAGTTAAAACTGTATATACAAGTGATAAAAAGAAAGTAGAGTGTACAGGTGTTTTGCTGATACCCTTTGACTTTTGCCCTAACAGTTCCATTAGCAGTGGATATGTTACAGTAAACGGTGTGAAAAGAGAGATTGTTAAGTGTACAAAAGGAAGAAACCCTGACGGTACAGTAAACTATGTTGAATTGGATGTGATGTAGTGATTAATGTTAATTCTAAGGTTAAACTTAATATGAATGTTATAAGGCAATTTGATAAAGCTACTGTAACGGCTTTAGAACAAACTACTGATGCACTTTTGACAGAAGTAAAAAATGCACAGGTAATGCCCTTTGATACAGGAAACCTTCAAAATGAGTCAACATTTGTTGACTATTCACATTCAGCACAGGGGAAAACTACAATAAGTTCAAGCACTCCATATGCAAGAAGACTTTATTATCATCCGGAATTTAACTTTCAGAAAACCAACAATAAAAATGCCGGTGGTAAGTGGTTTGACCCTTGGCTAAAGGGTGGTTCAAGGGAAAACTTCTGTAATGAAGCTTTTGAAAAGATTTATAGGAGGCTTACAGGCTTATGATGACTTTAGCAAATGTAAGAGATTTCTTGAAAACAATTATAAATGCAGAACATTTTTACATAGGCAGACTTGACAATAAGCAAGATAAATCTATCGGTGTATACACCCTAAAAACCAGTGGTGAGCCTCTTCGTGGTGTTGGCACAGAACTATCTTATGATGTTATTGCAGTATCATTGCTTATTCATTGGAATAATAATGCAAATGAAACAGAGGTTTGTGCAAGAACTCTGTATAATAAACTTCGCACAATTAAGAATGTTACAATAAATAATTCTAAAGTGTATCTGATTCAGCTACTGACACCTGAACCAATAGATGTGGGTACTGATAATGAGGTGTACGAAAGAGTTATTGAGATGAAAATATTTTTTGAAAGAAAGGAAGATTAATTATGGCAAAAACAACAGGTGTTTATCCTTGTTATGAAAATCAGTTTCAAGTAAAGACAACCGGTTCATCAGGTACATATGCCGATATTGCCAATATGACAAGTTTTAGTGTGGCATTTGATAATGGTGTTCAGGATTGGAATTCTTTTGACCAGCAGGGTTGGACAAGTAGATTAGCTACTACTAAGGGTATTACAATTACTGCCAGTGGTAAGCGTACTGTTGGTGATCCGGGCAACGATTATATTGCAGGTTTGGCTATGAAAAATGGCAGAGATTTATACACAGACTTCAAGTGGACATTTCCGGATGGCACTACTGTTGAATTTACAAATGCAGTTATCAATGTAACATCAAACGGTAGTGGCGAAACAGGTGATGTAGCACCACTTGAATTTGAAGTTATGTCAAACGGTAAGCCTAAAGTAACACCGGTAGCATAAGGAGTGACAAAAATGAGTAGAATTATTGATATTACAGAAAAACTTAACTTTGACGAAAAGCCAAAGATTAAGATTAAGGACAAGACTTTTGAAGTAAATGACAGTGCAGTAACAATGCTAAAGATTTTACCTAGTCTTGAAGATTTAACCCCAAGCAAACTTTATGATTTCTTTGAACTTCTATTTAATGAGAAAGACAGAAAAGTAATTGAAAAAATGAACCTTAACCTTGAAGATTTCTCTCAGGTCATTATGTCAGCAGTTGAGCTTGTTGCAGGTACTGTTGAAGATAATGAGGGGGAAACAGCGACCCCGGATATGACCTAATAGATGATTTTGACACAATAATTTCATCCTTTAGGTCTGAATACGGGGTCTCTATCCGTTCAGAAGAATTTAGGACAATGCCATGGAGTGAGTTTGTTTCTTTATTATCCGGTTTAGGTCCCAATACAAGCCTTGCAAGACTTGTACAAATCAGGATAGAAGATGATAAAGAGATGCTATCAAACTTCACTCCGGCACAAATGCGTATAAGGAATGAATACCGAAGAAAGAGAAATACCACACTTGGTAATTCTAAATCACTAGATGAAACTACACAATTCCTTAATGATATAAAAAATGTTTTTATTCAAATGTCATAATTTAGTGTTGATTTTCACCACATTGTGTTGTATAATATAGTAAAATTAATACAAAGGGGAATTTTATAATGAAAAGTAGTGTGTTTAAAACTGTAGCAATTATTTTTGCTATTCTAGGTATTATTGGTGGTATAGTCAACGGTAATCAGGCACTGAATGGTTTTAGTTTCTTTACAATGATTTATACTTGGATTGGAACTGCTTTATTTGTGCTTATTTTCTATGGTATTGGTACAATCTTAGAGCATTTAGAAGATTTGAAAGCTATGGAAAGAGCAAAAAGTGAGAAGGTTAAGATACTTAAAAAAGATTTTAACGAAAATAGAACACCATCCCACAATGAGTGGAAGTGTCCTAACTGTGGCAAAATCAATCAGAACTATGTTGGTTCTTGTGGTTGTGGTACTCCTAAGCCTAAGAATGACAAATGGGAATGTCCAAATTGCCATACAATGAATACATATAGTAATGACCCGGAATGTAAGAAGTGTCATTGGAAACCGTAAATGATATAATAAACAAATTAGCCACTCTGTAATAGAGTGGCTAAAATTTTATAAAAAACCTCTTGACAAATAGCATGCATGCATGCTATTATCATAACAGGAGGTGAAAACTATTAAAAACATAACATTACGAGTGGATGATGACTTTCATTATTCTGTGAAAACCTACTCAGCTAAAAAAGGTATGACACTACAAAAATATATGATAGAAGTTGTAACTGAAGATTTGAAAAAGAATAAGGCTTATGTTAAATCTCCTATTACAGATTTAGTAGATAAGTTGACTGATGATGAAATTGCTGAAGTGTTGGAAAAGATTAACGAAAGGCGTAAACGCGAAAAAAAGTAGAGAACCTCTTGATTTTTTGGCTGACAAATATTATAATGTATTTAGTGGCAGACAAAAAAAGAGAGGTGATAAAGTGAGTCCACGAACAGGCAGACCTAAATCTGAAAATCCTAAAAATACAAGAATTACTGTAAGGCTAGACAAAAAGCACACAGAAATTTTAGAAGCCTACTGCAAAGAAAAAAATGTTGAAAAAGCTGAGGCTATCAGAATAGGAATTTTAAAATTAAAGTCTGATATAAAAAAATAACAGTAACCAGTCGCTTTGGTCGGGGACGGTTACTGTTATACACGACAGGTTACCCTATCTGAAATTCATTATATCATTTAGGGCAACTTCTGTCAAATTACAATTGATAGGAGTTTTTTTATGGCTTGTGTAAAAAACACAATGGAAGTTATTAAGAATGTGCGTGGTACTATTAATCCGTACTATGATATGAGTTGTGCTAATCTTAACGATATTTATGCAAACAACAAGAGTTTATTTGATATGCTTTGTGATGCTTTTAACTTTGGTTATGCACAAGGTACTAAAGCAGCTAAAGCTGAAATGAGAAAGGCGGTAAAATGATATGATGAATAGTGATATACAAACTTTTGAAAATTCTGAATTTGGTAGTATCAGAATAGTTGAAATTGATAATGAACCATATTTTGTTGGTAAAGATGTGACTGATGTTTTAGGTTACAGCAATCCGAGAAAAGCAATTGGAGACCATGTTGATGAAGAAGATAAGAATACCGTAACGATTCGTGACGGTATTAAAGGTAATCCTAATATGACTGTAATCAATGAATCCGGTCTTTACAGTCTTATTTTATCAAGTAAGCTACCCACCGCAAAGAAATTCAAGAGATGGGTAACATCAGAGGTTCTTCCATCTATCAGAAAGCATGGTGCTTATATGACATCTGCAACGATAGAACAGGCAATTTTGAACCCTGATACAATTATCAAATTAGCTACGGCTCTTAAAGAGGAACAAAGCAAGAATAAGCAACTACAAGCAGTTAATTCTGAATTGGCTGTAAATAATCAAATAATGAAGCCTAAAGCTGATTATTTTGACGAATTAGTTGACAGAAATCTTTTGACTAATCTAAGAGAAACGGCTAAGCAACTTGAAATCAAGCAAAAGGATTTTATCAACTTTTTGCTTGAAAAGAAATATCTTTATCGTGATAAGCGTGGAAAACTTATGCCTTATGCTAAAAAGAATAATGGTTTGTTTGAAGTAAAGGAAGTTTATAACGATAAAACAAAATGGTGTGGCACTCAAACACTTGTTACACCTAAAGGTAGAGAAACATTTAGATTATTATATCTAAAAACAGCATAAATTTTATTTGAATTTAGCGTACATCAAGTGGTGTACGCTATTTTTATACCCATTTTTAGGAAGGAGGTATGCTAATGACAACAGCCGGACAAATTGGAATTGATTTAATACTTAATAGCACCAGCTTTAAAAAGTCACTTAACAACATCCAAACACAAGCTAATAATGCCGGTTCAAAGATTTCAAATTCTTTTAGCAAAATTGCAAAGGTAGTAGGTACTGCTTTTAGTGTTGCTATGATAACTAGATTCAGTAAAGAATGTGTATCTGCTGCAAATATTCAAACAGAGGCTGAAACAAAGCTAACTACAGTTATGCGACAGAGAATGAGTGCAAGTAACAAGGCAATATCAAGTGTGAAAAACTATGCATCAGCTTTACAAGAAACCGGTGTTGTAGGGGATGAAGTTCAGCTTGCCGGTGCACAACAGTTGTCAACTTTCCTTAAAACTGATGATGCACTAAAAAAACTAATGCCGGCAATGAATAATCTTGCAGTACAACAAAATGGGGTTAATGTAACATCTGAGAGTATGGTTAATATCGGCAATCTTATGGGTAAAGTAATGCAAGGTCAAACTTCTGCACTTACTCGTGTAGGTATTACATTTTCAGATGCACAAGCGCAAGTCTTAAAGTATGGCAATGAAGAACAGAGAGCTGCAATGCTTTCTCAGGTTATTACTGATAATGTAGGTAATATGAATAAGGCTTTAGCAAATACACCTGCAGGTAGAATTCAGCAACTAAAAAATAGTTTTGGAGATATGCAAGAAACTTTAGGCAGAGGATTAAACAATGTGTTTTCACCTATGCTTGGTTTTCTTACAAAAATAGTTACAAAGCTATCACAAGTAGCTAGTGGGTTTGAAAACCTTACTAAGAAGATATTTGGTGATTCTAATAGTGAACAATCATCAGCCGGTATGAACAATCTGTCAACCGGTGCAGATGATGCAACTGCTTCTGTTGATAATAACACAAAAGCTATTAATAACAATGCCAAAGCGAAGAAAAAGGCAGAAAGAAGTCTTGCAAGTTTTGATAAGCTGAATGTGCTTACAAAGACCGATAGTAATACATCTTCTAGTAATAATACCTCTTCTACTGCTACTGGTGGCAACACACCATCAAAGAAAAAGCCAAATTCCAATAATAAAACTAACCCAAAATTCAATTTTTCAAAACTATATAAAGAAAGTGGTTTAGAAAACTTTTTTAGTAAAGTACAAAGGGGAATTGATAAAGTCGATTGGTCGGCTATTGGAAATAATTGCAAAAATATTTTTAAAAAATCAATACCAATAGCCAAAGCTTATTTAGGACAAGTACAAAATGTCAGCAAGTCAGCTTTAGGAGCAGTTGGTTCATTTGTTGGTGGTATAGTTCAGGTGGGAGGTAAGCAATTACAGACCCTAACAGGTGGTATTAGTAAGTGGCTTACAAAGGATCAAGGAAAAATTATAGGCTTTATTAATACTATTGGTACGCACTTCTCAAATGGATTTGATAATTTATCAACTTTCTTTGAAAGAGCATTTGACCTACTGGGTGATAGCATTGATAGGGTTAGACCAACTATGGAAAATGCAATATCTGATTTGCTATCAGGTATTACAGATTTAGCTGGTGGAGTTGGTACTATTGTATCTGATAGTTTTGAAATTGCAACAGAAAAATTAGTTGAATGGGTTGAACAGGATAGTGAAACTATTGGGACATTTTTTGATAATATTCAATTGCAGATTGCTGATGTTTTATCTTTAGTGGGTACTGTTTTTAGTGACATAGGTACCTTCTTATCCGAATGGTGGGAAAGTGACGGCTCATCTGTGTTTAGTAACATATGCGATATGTTTACAAATATCGGTACTACTCTTATGAATGTTTATAACGAATGGATTAAACCGGCATGGGACGCTATTGTTGATATTTTTCAATCGGCCTGGGATGATTGCTTAAAACCAATCTTTGAGAAGGTAGTCTCATTTTTCGGAAAGTTAGGGGATTGTATTTCAGCAATTTGGAATAACTTTTTATCACCTATTGTTAATTTTCTTGTTAAAACTTTTGGACCTGTTTTTACAAATATCTTTAATGCCATTGGTGGTGTGTTTAAAACAGTATTCACTGTAATCGGTGATGTTGTCGGTGGTATTTTAGATGCTCTTGGGGGTTTGCTTGACTTTATTACAGGCATTTTTACTGGAGATTGGGAAAAGGCTTGGAACGGTATCAAAGACTTTTTTAAAGGAATTTGGGACGGCATTTGGGGCATAATCAAGGGTGTTATCAATTTAATTATTGATGGTATTAATATGCTTTGGACTGGTATTTATAATGCAGTGTCGGCTATCGTTAATGCAGTTGGTGGAATAGCCGGTGCTATCGGTGATGTGTTTGGGCAAGATTGGAATTTTTCCATGCCTGAAAAAGTTCCTTTAATCCCCAAACTTGCAAAAGGTGGTCTTGTTAAAGCTCCAACCTTAGCAGTAGTAGGTGATAATATGGGTGCATCTTCCGGTAATCCTGAGGTAGTTTCACCTCTTAATAAACTTAAAGGTATGATTCAGGAAAGTTCAGACAATGGGGACACAGAGGTACTTTCACAGATTTTACTGTATCTAAAGAGAATGTATGAAATGTTTATTATCTTTAGAAATAAAAGTGGCAATACATATGAATTTGTTGCAAAAATCAACGGTAGCGACATTTTCAAAGAGATTGTTAAGCAGAATGAAATGTATAAGAAAAGGCATAACGGTAAGTCGGCATTTGTATAAGGTAGGTGGTTATATATGGCGAACTATAAAGGTTATCTAATTGCATTTAATAAAAACATATTTCCTAATAAGTGTATTGCTGAGTATTCCACTACGCCAAACCAAAGAATGGAAGTATATGCTGAAAGAGATAATAACGGTGACTTGCAAAGAAAAACTTTATCTAATCACAAAACTAATATTACTTTTTCCACTCATATTCTTTTTCTTGATGACAAGATTAAGATACAGAATATTATCAATAAAGGTATTATAAATTCTACTCAAAGAAAGTGTAAGGTTGAATATTGGAATGATGAAGAAAACAAATACAAGGAAGGTTATTTCTATATTCCTGATGTGGATTTTTCAGTAATGGATGCATCATCAAATGACATACAGTACAACCCTATTACATTTGAATTGATTGAATACTGAGGTGATGTAGTATGTATATGTTTAGCGAGAATAAAGCTGAGGACCTTGAAATTAAGAAGAAACTTCTGGAAAATACAATATCAAGAAATATTCAGATTGTCTTTACAGATACAAAAAGCATTTTACCAAATGAAAATATTGTATTTGATAGCCTTGAATTAACTAATTCTATTTGTGACGATAGCACACTCCGTTTTGGTGGGTGTATATCGTCACAACTTACTTTTAGCACTATTAATTTTAAGGAGCAATTAGTAGGTAGAGAAATCAAAGTGTACATAAAGCAAAGTTATTTGGATAATGTTTATCCGTCAAAAGACTTGTACCCATCCGGTGAACTTTATCCTTGTAAAGTGGTAGATAAGTCAGCTTGTATCTTTACCGGAACTATTGATAGTGCAAAAAGGCAACAGAATAAAACTATTAAAGAAGTTACTGCTTATGATAACTTTTATCTAGCCGGTAAAATTAATATTTACGCCTGGTTCTTTGGTTTTGCAACTTACTCTCCAAATGCAACAATTAAAGATTTAAAAGAATGTGTAATTGATATGTGCGAAGAAAAAGGTCTTATTGTTGACAGTAACTTTTATGGTAGTGAAGATGATAAAAAACTTTCTTTATCAGCTACAATTGTAAAAGAAGTTTATAACGGTAAATTAACAGTACTTAATTTACTTCAAGATTTGTGTGAGTGTTCTGCAAAGTTTGCTTTTTGTGATGGGGAAGGAAGTATTAAGTTTAAGAAATTACCACAGGAAAATGATGTAACAGATGTTTATACTGTCGGCTATTATACAGACCTGAATTTTGAAGATTACACAGTTGCTAAGATAACTAAAGCAAGATTTAAGTACAACAAGGATAAGACCTACACAGAAAACATAGTAGCCACATCAGGTAAGCAAAATTATTATGACGGTGATAACAAATTTATCTCTTGTAATACAGAGAAAACTCTTGTTAGTAAATTTATAAGACCATCAGGTGCAGTTTATGGTGGATGGATGTTCTATGAATACCGACCTTTTAGTGTTAACCTGTTTGACCGTTGGTGGCTAGAACCTGGTGATACTATACAGTTAAATACAGGAGTAGAGGACACTCCAACAATTACAAGTACAATTTTTAACAGAACCTTATCTGGAACAGTTGGCATTACAGTTCAAGTAAGTACAGAAAGTTCTGAATACCAAGGAGATGATGATAAACAATGGGCTACAACTTAATTAATTGGGAGAATAGTCCCAGTAAACAAACACCAATCAATGCAGAAAATTTGAACCAAATGGATGAGAATATAGCTAAAGCTATTCAAGGTACTAGGTTCAATTTTTCTGCAACCTTCACTTCTGATGGTGTGCTAAAGAACACAACATCAACGGAAGCATTAGGTGCAGGTAGTTTTGCGACAAGTCAGACAGATATTGTAACAGTATTTGTTGCAGATAATGTTACAAAAATTAATAATGGTGCTTTTAGTGGATGTACCTCACTAAAGACAATTTATATTGATAACACAGTTGGCAATGTTGAAATTGTAAGTGGTGCAGTACCATCAGGCGTTAGTATTGTTTACTCAAATGATGATAACTTCATCAATGTAAATGAACTATTAGCAAGTACTATTAGGTCGCTGAAGAAACAAGTAAATGCAGATAAGTCTGATTGGGAAAGTAGAGCAACTAGTATTGAAGAACAAGCCTCATCAGATAAATCAGAACTTTCACAGGCAATTCAAGGTGTGAAAGAGTCAGCGCTTGAAGAATTTGCAAATGTAAAAGCTGATGTATCTACGAATGAAAAAAGCATTGAAAGTCTAAAGGCTGATAAACTTGATAAAGCTGATTTTAACGCTTATAAAACTGCAACAGATAAAGCAATTGCAGACAACACAGAATCTATCAAAGCTAATACTACTGCTATTGATAAGTGTGTTACAGATATTGCAATTAACTCAGCTTTAATCAATCAAAATTCAATTAAAGCCACAACAGATAAGTCAACTAGCGTTGTGCTTAATGACAGTAGTGATTGTAACATTGTTGGGTTAACTTTGTACGGTAAATCAACTCAAAGTGCAGTACCATCACCAACAAATCCTGTTGATATTAATAATATTAACAATCCGAGTATCACTTTTTCAAATGATAGTGACAGACAAAGTAATAATATACAATGTACTTTAAGAGGCATAGAAAATGTATGTGATACTCTAACAGTAAATAGCAATGGTACAGGTTACATAACACAAAGATTATTTGTAGAAAGAATCACATCACAGAGAAAGTCAACCAGCCTCGAATGGAATTATTCAAAAGCAACCCATAGATTTTTCAGAAACGACTATTCATATTCATTTGATGTGAAAGACAACAAACCTTTGATTTTATGCAGTCATCTTGATGTAGGAGAAAATGAAAAGAATACTGCTTTT
>QWCE01003641.1_pt1 | contig 62078 bp, 65 predicted proteins | sample 1972531 | NCBI WGS metagenome assembly QWCE01 (sample SAMN09866716, study PRJNA288562) | Human gut metagenome isolate term4_stool, whole genome shotgun sequencing...
TTTTTTCCAAATTGCATATAGAGTAGTGTTTGTATATATTCTATCGCCTGGTTTTACTTCGTCAAGATGATCTCTATCGTAGCTCCAGCCTTTAAAGATGTATCCTCTTCTACGAGGGATATATAGATGCGGCTCGATTAAATCGCCTTCTTCTACTTCGATGTTAGTTATTTCGCCACCTCTGTGGTTTTCATCTAGTGTTAGGATAAGTGTTGTTGGTTCTGTTGGCTTTGGTGCTGGCTTATCTTCATTCCATATTGCATATAAAATCACATTACTTGAAGTGCTTAATATTCTTCCTGCCTTATATGAAGTTCCTGTTCCATCAGCTTTAGTATTCCACTCCTTAAATGTAAAACCGTCTTTTTTAAGACCTGTTTCTTCTAAAGATTTAACTTTGTGTTCAGCAGGTATAATTTCGTCATTCTTAGATTTTAATTCTTCGCCAAAAATCTTTTCTTCCGGAGTTCCTCCATTTGAATCATAAGTTACCGTGATTAATGGATTCACATAATATACATCATAATTATTTAATACGCTGTCAACTTTTTCATAAGTTTTTAAATCATTATCAATATCTTTAATTGCGTGAAGTTTTCCCATAAGAGATGTTGTCTTAAATTTCAAATCAGGAAAATCTTTATAGTTTGTTGGCGGGTTAAAATATCCGTCACTTGCAAAGTTTTTGTCGAACACAACATCATCTGCAATAGTTAAGTTTGCATATTTTGTTTTTTCTGCAGGATTTGCTTGAGAGAATAGTTCAGTTACAATTGCTCCGCCTCTTTTTGCAGAGTTCTCTTCGAATTTGGAGTTTGTTATATTCGCTGTTGCATTTTTTGTAATATACATCGCACCGCCATATTCAGCTGCATTATTTTTATTAAAACTGCAACCATTAAAATCGACTGTACCAGCTTGTAGAACTGCCGCGGAAGAATATCTTTCTGCAAAGTTTTCTTCAAAGGTATTATCTTCTATAACTCCTTCTACTCCTGTTATATGCAAAGCACCGCCATCTTTCGCCGTATTTTTAATAAATGTATTATTTTTTATGGAAACATCCTTGCCTCCATTTACAAAAAGTGCTCCGCCATGTTTTACAGTTTTGTTGTTTGTTGCATTGTTGTTCTTAAAAGTACAATTTTCTATGGCTGCATTATCTGCATCGTAGGCAAAAATTGCACCACCGTTACCAGAAATATTGGCATCAAAAGTCGTATTCTTCACACTTACCTTATTTTTCGCGACTATAGCACCGCCCCATGTGCCAGTACTCTTGTTATTTTCAAAAGATCCACCATTTACTGTTAATTCAGAATTACTTGCAATTGAAGATATGGCTCCACCGTTTTTTGCTTCATTGGCCTTAAATGTTCCCGCATTCACAGTCAGCTTACCATAGTTAATAATGGCGCCGCCATAGCCTGCTGCATTATTTCCTTCAAAGCTACCGCCATTAATAATAGTTTCGGCGCCTTCTTCATTAAAGATTACTCCACCGCCAATTCGATTATATTGTGCTTCATTATTTTTAAATTCACCGCCGTTTACTATTAGTTTGCAGCCTTCGCGTACAGAAATAGGTGATCCGCCGTTTGCAGTATTTAACTTATTGTTTTCAATGGTAACACCGTCATTAATAATAAGGGTGGAATCTTTTCCAGCGTTATACTTTTCTCTAATAACAAGAGTGCGGTAACTATAAGATGCATCCACATAATTGCAGTTTCTTACCACTGTGCCCCTGTCTAAAGTAATAGTAATGCCGATACTTTCATCGCCAGTATAAATGCCACCGCCATTATCTCCATCTTTACCTTGTAGAATTATGTTACTAAATGTATAGTTACCATTTAGTAATACAAAATGCGGCATGCTGTTCCCTGATGTAAGTTTAGCAGTCTTTCCTTCTTTTGAAGTAAAGGTTATATTCAATTTTTGAATATAAGGCCTTGAAGTTCCTTCAAATTCATAGTCTTTTGTCACTTCGATGATGTAACTACCGTTTGGATCTGTCTTTTTCATCATACCAAGTATAGTCGTTTCATCCCAGCCATCCTTTATTTCTTCATATTGACCTAATACTGTACCATCTTCTTTTTTTAGAACAAAGGTCTTTTCTTCTGCAAAACTCACTTCGCTTAATGATGCGGCTAATGATATCATCATTGCTAAGCAAAGTATTATTGCGAATAATTTCTTTTTCATAATTGCACTCCTTTTTTTATAAATTTCACTTTATTTTGATATATGGATAGACTTCCATAATTATCTTCATTATAGCACCCCCCCCCTAGAATAATCAAGCTTTGCACGTTTTTGTAATAATATTGTAATATATTATGATAAAATATCGATTTGTGAATTCAAATAGTAAAATGCGTATGGCATAAAAAAAAGAAGGCGCAATGCCTTCTCATAAACTTATTTACTTGTGATATGCCTCGCCATTTATTATCTTAAACGCTCGGAATATTTGTTCAAGTAAGACCACTCTCATCAATTTATGGTTCATGGTCATTCTACCGAAGCTTAGCTTTAGATCTGCCTTATCTGAGACTTTCTTATTAAATCCATTGGACCCACCTATAATCAAGGTGATCTTGGAGTAACCATCGACGCCTGCGTTTTTAATCACGTCTGCAAATTCTTCGCTCGTTAGAAGCTTTCCTCCTATCTCCAAAGTGATGACGAAGCTCTCTTCATCAAGCTTCGTAAGTATTTCTTCTGACTCTTCATCTATAATCTTTTCGAGCTCGGCGTCTGAGAGCTTATCGGGCTTGTCTCTGTCTTTGAGTTCTATAATATTAAGTGAGGCGAAGCGCGAGATGCGTTTTTTGTACTCGTCTATAGCCTCGTTTAAGTACTTTTCCTTGATTTTCCCAAGTACTATGAGATCTATCTTTAACATCTAATCCACCTCGTATACAAGTGTTCTTTTTAGTCTGTGTGTGACTCTTAGCCTAAAGTCTTCGGCTCTTCGTCCTGACTGAAGCAGCTCTCTATAAACTGTCATGTAAGCGAGTTTCTCTGTGTTGTTCTCGTGCGATAGGTGCGCTAGGAAAACTAATTCATTCTTGTCCTTTAATGAGTTTTTAATCAGGTCTGCGGCCTGCATATTAGAAAGGTGGCCTTCTTCTGAACGCACTCTTCTCTTTAGGTAGTAGCTATATGCGCCCTTCTCAAGCATCTCCTCGTCATGATTGCTCTCGATGTAGTAGATGTCGGAGTCCTTAATCGCATCCGCTATATCACTATCAACAAGGCCAGTATCTGTCAATATGCTGAGCTTTTTATTCCCCGCGTATATGGCAAGGCCAACCGGGTCGTAGGCATCGTGATAAACCTTAAACGGCTTTATCACTAGATCCTTCACTTCAAAAGCGCCGTCAAAGATATGAACATGACTTTCCTTAACTGAGCCAATGCGTGGCAGCGACGCAAGATAGGTCTTTTCATTGGCATATAGCTTTGCTCCGTACTTTCTTGAGAGTATTCCTGTGCCTTGAACGTGGTCTCTATGCTCATGCGTTAATATAACTGCGTCCAGGTCCTTTATATCCGTCCCTATCTCCTTGAGTGCATTTTCTGTTGTCACGCCATTGAGCCCCGCATCTATCAAGACTTTGGTGTCTTTGTACTCGATGTAGTTTGCATTTCCGCAGCTACCCGAGCTCAATGAGCAAAATTTTAATATGTCTTTCATATATTTCCCTTCGTTATAATATCATCTTGTAACCGTCTGAGAAAGTAATTCTCCAGTGCGGTTTGGCTCTAAGCCTTGTAATCTTAAGTTCCTCTGCTTGGTCCATGGTCACTTGGTCTAGGTAGTAGCAAAGCTCGACTCTGTCTATGGTCTTGCCCTTTACTTCGGGCTTATCAATTATCGAAAGTATCTTGTCCTTCACATCGGCAAGCGCAAAGGCCTCCTCGTCCGTGTTGATGTATTCAAGGCACATTGCGTCGACTCTCCTCACGCCTCTTTTGTCAATAGTGAAGTTAATAAAGGAGTTTTCGAGATAAATATCATCATGCTTTACCGCGTAATGCACTTGGTAGCTCCCTTCGTCCATGTAGGTGCCGTCAAAGACCATGCCTCTGATTAAAATTTCCTTCTCTTTCAAAAATTCGTTCGCTAGCTCTATCGCCTTGTCCATGTCGATATCTGGATATTTCACTTCCTCACTTGCATCCACGTAGCTAAATAGCGTTCCTTGCGATAGTGAGACGCTTTTATCGTCCTTAGTTAATAACTTTAAATCGTAGCGGTCATCGATTTCTCCCTCGCCATTAAAAAAGTTCTCGTTAATTTTCTCAAGATTGAAGTCGTAGTACTTTAGGATGTAGCCCTTGTACTCGCCCCCTGTCTTGAGCTCTTTTTCGTCTATATTTATATCTTGCGCTTTAAGTATCTCAATCGCATCATTTTTGCTAATGGATAGACTGCCATCGTCCTTAGTTTTTTTCATATACATAGTTAATAGAACGACGTCTATAATCAAAAAGCATACTAGGAGTATGGATTTAGCTTTGTTCCAGTTCATAATCTCTCTCCTTTATCACCTCAAATGTCTTCGCGTCGAAGATGAAGTAGCCCTTCTTAGTGTCAATACGTATCTTTGGCGCAACGGACTCGCCCTCGTCCTTCTTCACTAGATAGACTATGCTGATCTTGTCAATGGACTTAAGCGGATTCTCCTCAGCCTTAGCCCTTAGTAAAACAGCGTTCTTCTCAATCAGTTCGAGTATGTTCTTCGTGTAAAAAGCTTCTTGGGAGTCCTTATTGAAGCTTGCCTTATTCACTGAGGCAAAGCGCACTTCGTCCATGAAGACGTCGACGTATGCGTAGTGATCTGCGTCTTTCTCGTAGTTTAGCTTTAGCCCGTCTAGGTAGTAGTCGAAGCTTATCCTGTATCCAACGCTCTCTTCGCTAGTAATTTCCTCTATCTTAGATAGTTTTAGTGGCTGCTCTTCATCCATATATTCTTGCAGAAAGCCTATAGCCGTTTCTATCGACTTAAGCAAATTTCTTTCCTTGTAAATCTTCTTAAGTGGGTCAAAGTACTCGATTGAGCCGTCGTACTTAAGCTTGATAACTTCTGAATCGTAGCTATATATCTTTGAGAAGTCTTTTTCCTCAAGCTCCTTTAAATACTTTAGCTCCTTATTGAAAAACCTTTGCGCAAAACTCCTCGCATTCTCCCTGTCAAGTATGTCGAAATCGTGTGCAACTGTGTATTTATCGAAGATGTAGCTCGCGTACTCGTCTTGATACGGTATGTATAGTGGGCTTTTCTCCCCAAGTATCCTCGATGCGTTATAGTAGTACGCTAAATTCGGCTTTAGCTCAAGATTATTTACTATAGTGTTTGGTATTGAAAGAGATGTATTAAGATCAGTAATCTTGTATATGGAAGCGTCCGTCTTAAACATCGCCTCTCCGCTATATAGAAGGATGGCTATCTCCTTAATATTTTTATCATCATCTATAAAATTATTTTTCTCCATAATATTAAAAGTTCTCGCGATTAATCTTAGAGGGAAATTGCCTATAAAAGTGAAGACAACTGATCTAGAGCTCTCTATAGCCTTTTCGTACTCCTCTTCGCCAATAAGGCTCACTCTGTAATTATTTTTCGTAAAGACATCAGAAAAAAACCCTTTGAAACTTTGGAAGAGTCCTTGCTCCCCAGGGTTGTCTAAAACAGTGTGCTTGTCCTTTGAAAAGTTGACGATGGCAGTCTCGGCGCTAATGTAGTCCTTTAGCTCCACCTTCTCTTTCTCCTTTGCCTCGATACCGACCCTTCTCTCACTAGAAAAGTCCAGCCATAGCTTTGAACTTAAGAATATGGCAAAAATAATCAAGAAAAAAAGAAGGGCTGTCTTGATTCTTTCTCTCAATCTAGCTCCTCCTATCTCAAATTTTTTATTAGATCAATAGTTTTCATTAGTGTAATGCTTTCTGATAACTTATCTGTGTCAGTTAAGTATATGTAGAAAACCTTCTCCGATTTCGCTGTGCTTACGACTATCTTGTTAAGCCCATTCATAAGGCTAAGCTTTTTGGAGAATATACCTAGAGATCCAACACTTATACTTGTCTTTGATAGCTCTTCATATCCATCGTCCTTAATCACTTCTTCCTCAAAGTGCTTCTTAAAGTCATCAAGCTTAGGATACTTGTCCTTGTAGCTTTCAAAGTCCTTAAAGCTAATGTCCTTTAGGTAGTGTTTTATCTCAACATTCGCATTCTTCGGTGCACTGCCATTGATAAATAAAGCTTCGTCAATGGTAGAGTATATATCTTGATCAGGTTTTGTAACCTTAAATACATATGCATCTTTCGCAAAAGAAGATGATCCAATTGTGAATATGAAAAGGCATAAAATAAAGATTAAGACTTTCTTTTTCATACCTTCCCTCCTTATCTACATCTATTATAACATAGATGGGAGGGCTTTAATATTACAGTTGTATTAAATTGTTATTACGAATTTATTTCTTTATATTCGTCGATTAAGAAGGTAAATGTTGTGCCTATACCAAACTTCGAAGTGAAGACTATGTCTGCTTTGTAGGCATTCGCCATCTCCTTGGCGATGGAAAGGCCAAGTCCTGTTCCACCCATCTTTCTCGAGCGGCCCTTTTCGACCCTGTAGAACCTCTCGAAGATTCTCTTTTGGTCCTTCTCTGGTATGCCTATACCATTGTCAATAACATCGATGTGGATCTTTCCTAAAACTGAATAAAGTTTTACCTCGATGGTGCCTTCTTCATTCGTATACTTAATCGCGTTCGATATAAGATTAGTGATGATCTGTTCAAATGAGTCAGGATCGATCAGCGCCTTAAGCGGCTCGCCCGCAATAGAGTAGATAAGCTTTTGCTTCTTTTCATCAGCAAGTATTTTTAATTTATCAATCGCGTCCTTAACCTTATCATTAAGCACAGTGACCTTGACGTCCTCCCCGCCCTTGTAATCGATATTCGATAGAAGAAGTAGGTCAAGAACAAGTCTGTTCATCCTGTCCGCTTCCTTCTCGATAACGCCTAGGAACTTGTTTTGCATCTCCTCTGGCACTCCGCCCTCAAGCAGCGTCTCCGAGTAGGACCTTATAGCCGTGATAGGCGTCTTTAACTCGTGCGAAACATTGGCAACGAACTCCTTACGCATATTGTCAAGCCTGTGCTCCTTAGTTATGTCTTGGAACATGATGATGATGCCGCCAAGACTATAGTCCTCGTTTTCGAATGGCGCATAAGTCATCTTGTAGACACCGCCCTTAAGCTCAATCTCCTCTTCGCCTTCAAGGGTAAATGGATTATCGAAATTAATCGATGAAAGCCCAATCTTGTCAAGGTTAAAGTACCTTTGCGTGTCCCTCTTTATGTCGATGTCAATAAGTTTTTGCGCAACAGAGTTTGCGTGAATAAGCTCACCCTCGCTATTTAAGGCGATGATGGCCTCTGTCATATTTGTAAATATAGTCTCAAGCTTCTTTTGCTCAAGGTCTTTCTCGCTAATGGTCTTGTTTAGCTCATTTGTAAGCGTGTTAAACATAGACGCCAGCTTACCAATCTCGTCCTTGCTCCTTACCTCAACTTTTTGAGTGAAGTCACCCTCAGCAAGTCTCTTGGCCTTCGCAGTCAAGCTGCTGATAGGTGAAACTATTGACGAAGCGAGTAAGTAAGCGATGAGTATCGTAACAAAGATCGCCGCCAAACTGATCACAGTAAGTAATTGTCTCGCCTTCTTTACAGTCGCCTCAACCATCCTCGTAGAGCTGATTACGTAGACAACGCCCTTGACCTTGCCTTTCTCCGATACGACTGGGTAGCTTAGATGCACTTCGGCGTCTATTCCTTCGCCGATAATCTTTTCGCTTAAGTTACCCTTTAAAGCCTCAAGTAGCATCGCTTGATTGATCGTGTCAACATCATAAGCGTTTTTGCCCACTATAAGCCTAGTGCCTTCGTCGTTACCCGCAATAACCGATGGGTAGCTGTCGTTGCTTATAACGTAGACAAGTTCGTCCGCGTTAAACCTATTCTCATCGATAACAGTCTGTATGTGAGTGATGGTGTCTTCGTCCGACCAGTTCTCCTTCGTAAAGTATCTTGAGGTCGAGGTCATGGTCTCAACCTGCTTTTTGATATCGTCCTTTAGGCCCTTCATTAGCTCAGTTTCAAGCCCTGTAACAATGAAGGCAGCAACGCTCACTAGGACAAATAGTACTAGCGACGCGTAGATTATGACAAACCTAAACTTTATCGAATTAAACTTCATTTGAGATGTAATAACCCATGTTTCTTCTTGTCTTGATGTATTTGTAGTCGTCTGTTAATTTCTCGTCAACTTTTTCGCGCACACGTCTAATAGTTACGTCAACAGTCCTTACGTCGCCGATGTAGTCGTAGCCCCAAACGTCCTTAAGTAGATCAGCCCTTGAGAATACTTCGTTAGGGTGCTGCATTAAATACTTTAGCACTTCAAACTCACGAAGAGTTAGCTCAACCGGCTTTTCCTTCTTAAATACTTGTAATAGAGTCATATCCATCCTTATATCGCCTATGGTAATAGAGTTTTCAGTCGATTTACTCTTAGGTGCGCGTCTAAGATTCGCCTCAACCCTTGCAATTAACTCTCTTATGCCAAATGGCTTAGTGATGTAGTCGTCAGCGCCAAGCTCTAGACCCTTGACTTTATCAGCTTCCTCTTCCTTTGCAGTCAGCATAAGTATAGGGAACTTATACTTTTGTCTTAAAAGCTCAAGCGTCTTAAAGCCATCCATCTCAGGCATCATGACGTCAAGTAGCATTAGGTCCGGCTCGTATTCATTCACCGCAAGCAGCGCTTCTTTGCCGTCGTGAACCGCCTTTGTCTCAAAACCTTCCTTTTGTAAATTGAACTCGATGATATCAGTTATCGTCGTTTCGTCGTCAACAATTAGTATATAACCCATGTCTCCTACTCCTTATTTTATATATTACTATCCTCTTCTACGATTATGGCCTTGCCACTATCGTCATTTTTCTCATCTTGAGTATTTTCGTCTTCTTTAGTAAAATCACTTTCTATAGTAGAATCGCTATCAATAGTAGAATCGCTCTCTAAAGCATTTTCACTATCAATAGTAAAATCACTTTCTTTAGTAAAATTACTTTCAATAGTAGATTCACTATCTATAGTATTTTCGCTTACTTCGCCATTTTTACCATTAGCATCACCATTGCCATCACTATTAGCATTTTCATCTTCATTAAAAATCTTCATAAACTCTTCTCCGCTGATGGTTTCTTTCTCGATAAGGTATTGTGAAATCTTATCAAGCTTAGTCCTATTCTCACGAAGTATGCGTTTTGCTTCTTCATAAGCCTCTGCAATAAGGTTTTTGACGATATCGTCGACCTTGGCAAAGGTGTCTTGGCTCGCTGTAAGCTCGCCTGCGCCGCCTAGGTAGCGGTTTCCCTCGCTCATTAGGCTCATCATAGGGAAGTCGTCGCTCATGCCGTAGCGCATAACCATGTTTCTAGCGATGTTTGTGATTTGCTCTATGTCATTGCTTGCGCCAGTCGTAATTACGCCGAAGACTATATCCTCAGCAGCTCTACCGCCTGATGCAGTAACCATCATATTGAAGAGCTCTTCCTTATCCATAAGGAACTTTTCTTCTGTATCGGACTGTAGTGTGTAGCCGAGTGCGCCGGATGTCCTTGGTATGATGGTGATCTTCTCAACTGGAGCGCTCTTCTTTTGAACAGCTGCGACTATCGCGTGACCAACTTCGTGGTAGCTGATCATTTCACGCTCTTTCTTTGAGATAATCATAGTTTTTCTTTGATAACCAACTATAACTACTTCAACGGACTCTTGTAAATCCTCTTGTATTACATAATCTCTTTTGTTTCTAACCGCTCTAAGTGCCGCTTCGTTCACGATATTTGCAAGGTCTGCGCCTGATGCGCCTGCTGTAAGTAGACCTATCTTTTTAAAGTCTACATCGTCTGACATCTTGATGTTTCTTGAGTGTACCTTTAATACGGCTATTCTACCATTAAGATCAGGTAATTCAACTGGTATACGCCTGTCGAAACGACCTGGACGTAATAAAGCTGGGTCAAGCACTTCTGGTCTATTTGTTGCCGCAAGTACCACTATACCTTTTTTGGAGTCGAAGCCGTCCATCTCTGTAAGTAACTGGTTTAGAGCTTGTTCTCTCTCGTCGTTTGAGGAGAATGATCCTTCACGTGACTTACCTATGGCGTCGATCTCGTCTATAAATATGATGCATGGCGCCTTCTCTTGCGCTTCTTTGAATAATTCTCTAACTCTCTTTGCTGCAAGTCCCACGAACATCTCTACGAAGGATGAACCCGATATGGAGATGAATGGCACGTCTGCTTCGCCCGCAACTGCTTGCGCTAAAAGCGTTTTACCTGTGCCCGGAGGTCCTACGAGTAAGGCTCCTTTAGGAAGGTTGGCGCCTATCTTGGCGTACCTTTCTGGATAGTGAAGGAAGTCGACTATCTCTAGAAGCATCTCCTTCGCTTCTTCTTGGCCCGCAACGTCTTCGAAAGTCTTCTTTTGCTTGCCCTTTACATAAACTTTGGCGCCCGATTTGCCGAAGCCAAATTTATCAAGACCGCCGCCCATATCCTTAAATAAAATTCTGGATAGAACGAGACCCATAATCAAAAATGTCGCTATCGGTAGTAGGAAGCCCAAGATTTTTACTAAGATCGATGGCTCTTCGATGATCTCGCTACCGAAGTGAACGCCCTTTGCCTCAAGCTTTTCTGTAAGGCCGTCGTAGTCCCACTCGCCTGTGATGAAGACCCTAAGCTCTTCGTCTTCACTCTTGCTTATGGCCTTGCCATCCTTATCTAATTTTGCTTTTTCAAATTTTAATTTCTTGCTATTGTCTTTATCGCGAACGGCCACGTAATCAGGCTTAAGCTGAAATACAATGTTGCCGCCCATCTTTTGTACCTTGTCAACAACGCCCTCGTCAATCGCTTCCAAAAAAGCATCGTAAGTGACCTTCTCAACATTCGGCTTCATGAAGTCCTTCATGAAGAAGACGTTGAAGAAGTAGGCAATAATTAGTATTACTATATAGTAATAGACGAGAGACTTCTTAGGTCCCTTCTTGTCTTTATTGTTCTTATCCATGTTCTCACTCCTTTATTAAGTATATATACCCATTCGGCCATATACTTAGCTATTTTAATTTTAACACAAAAATCTATTTTTTTCAATAAAGCAAGGTACAAAAAAAGAACTGCTCTCACAGTCCTTTTTCGTTTAGATATATTCTATAATAATGGTCTCTACCATATTAATAGTTAGCGATAGTGTATGCACTTGCGTTTGGATTGAAAGTGAATTGCACGTAGCTCCTCTTCACTAGGTCGGCCTTTGTCTTGACAGGTTTGTTAAAGACGTTAATGTATCTCACCTTATCAAGCACTTTGACGGACGCTTCGTTTGAGCCGGCAACGACGTAGACGTTTTTACCCATGTCGGCAAGCTCTTTAAGTTTCGCGAGGTATTCGCCGCCACTAGCCTTTGCTAAGAAGCCTTTTTGACTATCTGCCAAGACGGATGAATTGTCGATGGCGTTTTCAAATTTGTGTTCATATAGTAAATCGATCGCATCGATCAAGATCTTTGACTTGACCATGGCAGAGTTATTGGAGCTGCCAATGTAGATGTTTAGTAGGCTATATGGATACGCCTCGTTGTCAGGAATTTCTGCTTCAAGATATCTATAGTCACTAAAGTTAATCTTTTCAGTGAAAGTGATTTGCTCAGCAAAGCCTTCGCTGTCCTTGATAGTCGCCTTAAGCATGGCGCCCTTCGCGTCGCCCTTGACCCAGATGCCAAGCCTCTTTGGCTTTCCTTCTAAAACTGGTGCCTTCTTGAAGCTTATATACGCAGCTCTTGAGTCATCAAGCTTAGAAAAGTCGTAGTTAAGCTCAACTGCGCCGCTTCCTTGCTTAGCGTCCTTTGAAATTTTTAGGCTAGCAGCCACTTTGTCAGCCGGGAAGCTCGATGCCTTAATATTGTCAAGGCTTTCAAAGTCAAGTAGCGGCTTTGTATTGAAGCCAATAGTTACTGGGATGTTCTTATAAGTATTTTTATAGCCCATAGTGATGTAGCCGTAGCCAATATTGCTTGATGCAGTGAAAACATTTCCGCTCATCGCACCAACTTTGCCCCAGATGGAGAAATTAATGCTCGAAGTCGGTATCTTCGCGCTGCGGCCTTGATTATCTAGACCAACGATGTCCTTTATAGTGTATTTATCGCCAGGTTTTGCGTTTATGCTCTCAATCGAGCTTCTTAGCTCAACCGGCTCTGAGTATACTTCGATGTTTTTCGTGTCGCTCGCACCTTGGCAAGTGACTGTGATTTGTGAAACTCCTTGAGCAGCGCCAATAAAGCTGCCTCCTGCACATGATGCGCCATTCGTAGCGCTTGCACTTACTGCATTTGCGTCAACTCTAACTGGATTGTTGCTTGCGTCGTAAGCTTTAACACTGTAACCTACTGGTACGCCAGGAAAAGCCTTGTCAGTATCAAGCTCAAGCTCAATCCTTGCTACTGCGCCTGGATTGTCGTTCGAGAAAACGCCAACGCCCGATACAACAGCTCTTGGAGTGCCGCCCGATGGCTTGTTGATGATCTCAGCCGAGTCCATCGCCTTAGTCTTTTTGACCATGGTAGTCGATCCGCCGCCATCAAGGTTCATCGCGTTGTAGCAGCCGAAGCTCTTAAAGAGTTCACCGAATTCCTTTTGAGTCAGACCCGCATAGCCATTCCTTCCGTCAACAGTGATGATGACTATCTTTGAGCCGTCTTGAGTGACGCCGATACCAGTCCTTGGGTGCCTGCCTTTATTAACAATATTAGTTTGCATTGCTACGCCATCTTTTAGAATGATGGAGCCGCCGCCCATAGCGAATTTTAGACCATTGTGGTCAACATTTGAAGTCACTTGCAGTTCAAGCGGAGTTCCTAGAGTTAGACTTGCTAGAGGCGAATCATTTTGGCTAAGCACGTAGCCATTGTCAGGGATGTCAAAAGGCTCGCCATTCGTTCTAATGTCAGCAACAACGCCATTAACCACAAGGATTTCAGTCATGTTCGCAGCCTTTGCGCCGAAACTCTTCTTGCCCCAGTCCCTTGTTAGTAGAGATAAGTATTTGTAGCCGCCGTAAGCCTTGTTGTAGCCGCTGACGTGGTATTTTGCGCCAGTAAGCTGATTTAAGATGTCAACAGATTGAGTGATGTAGCCCACATGCGAGTCGCCAGCACTGCTTTGGTAGAAGACAGGCAGATTGTTCTTGCCCTCTTGAGCCGAGCTGATAAGTTTGCCGTCATTGACAATAACGCCAAGCGTCGATGGATGCGGTTGGTAGTTGAAGTAGTCGCCGTTAACACCAGCAACAGCGCCACTTACAGAGACCATGTCCTTAACATTCGACCTGTGAGAAACACCTTCAGTGTTAAACATCGCCTTGATCTCGTTCATGCCGCTAGTCGCATCAATCGTCAAGACATTTAGGTTTTGCCAGCCCTCAGAGGTGAACCTCTCAATGTTCGCGCGATGCACGCCGCTCGCCAAATACTCTTCCTTTCTTTCTTCGTTAATTATATAAGCTAAAGAACTTTGACTTAAAATCGAAAATGCAAGCGTTGCGCTCAAAGCGATACTTGCTATGCGTTTAAATTTCATTTTATCCTTCCTTTCTATCATACGTCTCCATTATATAACAAAATGCACTAAGTTTGTCAAAATTCATGCAATTGTAACTATTTTGAAATATTGAGAATGGTTTTGTCATACGCCTATTAAGATAAAATAAAAATATTGTAAATTCGTGAGATAATAGAAGAAAAACTATAATAATAGTAGTTTTAATGAGAAAATAAGATTTATCTTCACTTGCAAGAATGGATAGAGAACGGTATAATAGGTGAGTAATATTTCGGCGGGGTGTAGCGCAGTTTGGTAGCGCACGTGGTTTGGGACCATGGGGCCGGGAGTTCGAACCTTCTCACCCCGACCATTAAAATAATTGCCACGATACTTATTTTAATTAAAATACTTATTTTTTATCGATTCCTTATAAATATACTCAAGCAATGCACATCGAAAAGATAGTTCCACGCAGCTTAGTTCAACAAATTGACAATTGCTAAGCTTGTCCGACTATAAATCCATATTCGTTACGCTACGCTCCACTAGATGGATTTATGGCCGTCGTCCTGTGCAAAGCAATTGAAGCAATTTGTCTCAATGCGCTGCTTTTGGAACATATCTTTTCTCAATAAAGAGATATTATAAAAAATAATCCTGATCAAATGTATTATCGTGTCAATGAATCGTCGCCAAACAAATTTTGCTGGAAAAAGAAGAACCTTATCCTAACGAACGGCCGTAAGTTTAATCAAAGCTATGCTCGCTGCGCTCCATACCTTTGTAAACTCTGGCATAAGGCATGCATTGCCAATCGAACTTCGTTTCACTCTTTCTCTTGGTGCATGGACTTAACAACCTTTACGCTATGATGGATTGTGCAAGGCGCCAGTACGAAGTCCCCCAAACACTTAGTTCTAAGAGCAAACTAAGTGCGCATATGATTCTTAACTGAATCAATTTTCTATCACCTATCGCATCAATACACATACACGCGGGATTTCGCAGAGCAAACGAGATGATTGGACGAAGTGGACTGACGAGGCAAGCGGAGCGTACAAATGCGTACTCGAGCATTGCCGAGGAGGGAACGAGTTCAAGGGCTCGTTTGAATGCGAAATCCAAAGTAAAAAGGTCCAGCAAATTCTGGACCTTTGTTTACCTATGTAGTGCACCCGACTCCGTGCGGCATCTATAAGTGTTACCACAACAGACAGCTCCCGAACGGCACCCTCGCGGCACACACAAATACATACTTATCGCTGCTTCCGCCAGGACCTGACGAGGTTCGTAAGATTTATGTTGCGCAAGAACCCTTCGTTCAACACCTCTTATTGTGGGCAAGCCCCACAGAAGACGCCCTCGGTCGGGAATTCATTCCAAATATAGCGGATTTATGGTTACAGGATGCCGCTACCTTCCCAACTAGCACGTGGCGGAGAGAAGGGGATTCGAACCCCTGATACGCTTAATCACGTATACCCGCTTTCCAGGCGAGCGCCTTCAACCAACTCAACCATCTCTCCACGCCGATTGTTTTACAAAGTTTTTAACTTGACTTAACCATTATAGTATAAATAGCTTTAGCGATTGGAAGCATTGTTCTACTGTTTTTGATTTCAGGCTTAACATCACTTGTGTAAGTTACGCCATTTACAATCATCTTATTAGACTTTATAGGTATTTCAACTTTTTGAGTTAAATCCCAGATAATAACAGTCTTAGTTTGTGGAACCCAAGATACTTGTAGACCAAGAGCTTCAGCAACATATCTTAGTGGAAGCATTACTCTGCCGTTTTTAACGTATGCAGCAACATCCATTTGATGAGCGCTTGCTTCGTAAACTTGTGGAGTCTTTTCAACTACTTTTTCTTCTTCAGCCTTTTCTTCTTTTTCTTTGTCCTTCTTGTCTCTATGATATCTATAATAATAGTAGTCATCATAGTAATATCCATAGTATGACCAATCAGTAAATTCTACATAAACTGTAACGTCACTTGCTGGCATTTCAAATGTATCAGTTGTAGTGTAGTTATAGTATCTGTAGTCATATTTGTCATAGTATCTGTAGTCTCTGTAGTGACTGTAGTGTTTATCATATAGGTAGTCTTCATAGCTACTATATCTTCTGTAGTAGTTATCTACATAGTCATCATAGTATCTATAATAATCGTCATAGTATCTATCGTAATATTTGTTATAGTATTTATAGTCATAATCCCCGTATCTGTAGTTGTTCTTCCAGAAGCTATAGTGTCTATCTTTTAGATAATCTTCATAAGTAGCGTAATCATTGTAATAATAGTTTCTGTAGTCACTGTAATAGTAGTTGTAATCGTTGTAATATCTTCCGTTGTATCCATAGTAATAGTAGTCATTGTAAGCATAATTCTTAATACTATGTTTAATATTATTATCATCTATATAGTAAACGTTTTTAACTGCATAGCCATAGTTTGGTTTAGCTGTTACAGTGATAGTTTGTTTTTCTTTAGCTAAAGTTGGACTTACTGTGAAAGATCCGTGATTTGTGTATCCTTTAGATATTGTATATTCTTTTGTTTCTGGCTTTGGTTCAGTTTTCTTTTTAAATGTTGCTGTAACTGTAACATCTTCATCTGGCATTGTGAATTTATTATCTGTAACTGTAACATTTGTTGCTGTTTTGCCTGCAACTGTTAATTTGTCTAATTCATAGCCTTCAGCTGGAGTCACTGTTAATGTAACTTCAGCATCTTTTGCTGCACTTGCTAGATTTGCTTTAACTGTTCCATTTGTTGTCTCAGCTATTGTTATTTTGTGTTCAGCTGGTTTTGGTTTTTCTTTCTCTTTAAATGTTGCTGTTACTGTAACATCTTCATCTGGCATTGTGAATTTGTTATCTGTAACTGTAACATTTGTTGCTGTTTTGCCTGCAACTGTAAGTTTGTCTAATTCATAGCCTTCAGCTGGAGTCACTGTTAATGTAACTTCAGCATCTTTTGCTGCACTTGCTGGATTTGCTTTAACTGTTCCATTTGTTGTATCAGCTATTGTTATTTTGTGTTCAGCTGGTGTTGGTGCTGGATCAGCAGCAAATACATTCATTGGCATAACTGCTACTAGCATCACGAATACCATTAGCATAGCCAAAATATTTCTAAACTTTTTCATACTACTACCTCCTTAGTGTAGAATAATTTTGAAAGTCCCTAATAATTCTTTCTTATCTATATTATACTTCTTATTTAAACCATTTGCAATATAAAATAGAATTTTTAACCAAACTGTAATATAATATTATACTATGCTAAAGGCGTTCATTATAAATTCTATGAATGAAGAAATATTTCCATAGTGGCAAGGCCATCACCATAAACATAAAGATAATACAAAACGATTGCCATAAACAATAATAAGTGGTATAATACTCTTTGGGTGATAATATGGATTTAAAAAGCACTATAAGGGTGATTGAAGGCTTCCCGAAGGAAGGGATTTCGTTTAAGGACATAACTACGCTTCTTAAGGACAAGGACGCTTTCAAGTACGCTGTAGATGAATTAGAAAAGAATATCGAGGGTCTTGGCGCTGAATACATTGTCGGACCTGAGGCGAGGGGCTTCATGCTTGGCTGCGCGCTTAGCTACAAGATGGGTCTTGGCTTTATTCCTGTTAGAAAGAAGGGCAAGCTGCCTGCTGAGACTGTGTCGTACTCTTATGAAAAGGAATATGGCACTGACACTATCGAGATTCACAAGGACGCGATCAAACCGGGCACTAAGGTTGTTGTTATTGATGACCTGCTTGCGACTGGAGGAACTGTTGAAGCTATTAAGAACCTTCTTGTGAAGATGGGTGCGGAGATTGTTGCTTTTGAGTTTTTGATTGAACTAACTGACCTTAAGGGCCGCGACAAGCTTAAGGGCTACAAGGTTGACTCTTTAATCACATATAATGTATAGTATAGAGAAAAAAGAGATTGAGCGCTTCATCATCAAGAGCTATCGCAAAGAGCTTTGGAAGAAATTTCTTAAGGCGATAAACGATTTTAATCTGATTGAGGAGGGTGACAAAGTTTTGGTCGCTATCAGTGGCGGCAAGGACTCGATCCTTCTTGCGAAGATGTTTGAGGAGCTGAAGAAGCACTCGATTTTTAATTTTGATGTCTGCTATGTGAGCATGGACCCGGGCTTTACTAAAGAGAATAGGGACAAGCTTGAAGAGCTATGCAAATTTTTGGGCATCGACATACAAATATTTGAGACGGACATATTTCAAGTGGCTGAGAAGCTTGCGGGTGACTACCCGTGCTACATGTGTGCTCGTATGCGCCGCGGCGCCCTTTATGGCAAGGCGAAGGAACTTGGCTGCAACAAGGTCGCTTTGGGTCATCATATGAATGATGTGGTTGAGACTACGCTTATGAACATGCTATACGCCGGCACTTTCAAGACGATGCGCCCGATACTCGATAGCCAAAACTTTGAAGGGCTCAAGCTGATTAGGCCTATGTACTACATAAGGGAAGATGACATTAAGAGGTGGCTTAAGAGAAGTGATCTTAAGGCTTTGGACTGCGCCTGCTCTGTTACGAAGAAGAGAAGTGGCAATATACGCTACGAGATCAAGGACCTTGTCGCCGAGCTTATGGAGAAGAATAATATGGCGGAGAGAAATATTTTGAATAGCGCGATGAATATTAATCTTGATGCGTGTGTTAAGTGGGAGATAGATGGAAAAAAATTTCTTCTGGGGGAAGAAATTCAAGAATAGCGTTTGCATTCAATTAAATAATACACAGAAAAAATGGTCGGATCACTCCGGCCATTTTCCTTTGATAAAGATATTAATATTGATATTCAAATGCGTGAACTATATACTTCACTCCGCTGATTATAAAGTACATACCAATTAGGTAAACAACTGTAAATGCTGTGCCTAGAGGGTTGTATATCATCATTATACCAAGTATAATTGAGATTATGTTTATAGCGATATTTAGTCCATAAAGTCCGCCATGAATGTCTTTTAGGTAGCTTCCATAGATAAGGTCATTAATCGAGTCAATTATAAACCAAATTGCAACAAGCGATTCCAAGCTCGCCAATGGATTTTTAAATGCTATAAAGGCAATAAAAATAAAAAATATTCCTATGATTAGCGAAATCCAATCGACTTTTTTCTTATTTTCTGTCATAATAAGACCTCCTTTGCTTATATAATACCCCAATATAGTAAAAAAAGTATGGTCAATATCATAGAAATGTACCAATTTAAGAAGAATGGTTGGAGTAATCCGACCATTTTTCTTTTGCTTATTAAATTTGAATATGAACCCTTTTTTATTTTTTCTTATTTAGATCTTTCTTCTTTATTCACTAACCTCTTTTAAATACTCTGGATCCTACTCCGACCATGGGACTTCGCAGAGCGATTTGATGGATAAGGCGAAGTACAGCGAACGCCCGACCGACATCGTACTAACGGGTACGTTGAGGGAGGAAGTGAGTGAAACAAGCCTTAGGCGCAAATCGAACGCGAACGTATTTTTTATTTATTGTTAATAGCAATAGTTTTATCTAGCACTTTAACATTATTCCTATATAGCTCTTCGATAGCAATTTTGCGCATTTCCCTCTCAATCCTCCATTGCTCTCCTGGAATAGTTTTGGCCGCACAGGAGATAATTATACCATTGCTATTAAAATCAGTTATGCCCCAGACATTAACCCCTTCAATAACGGCGTGGTCCTCATCAAGTTTTTTCAGCGCCTTCGTCAAGATGTCGATCGCCATTTGCGCATCTGCGTCATAAGCTATAGGCACTGTAATCAGCGCTCTTTGAACGTTTTTGTTCCTGTTGGTCACAACTCTAATCTCGCCATTGGGGATGACGTGCAGCTCACCCGTATAATCACGGATAGTCGTTGTACGCAGACTGATCTTCTCAACAGTACCAGTCTTGCCCGCTACAGTGATGTCGTCGCCAAGCACAAAGCTATCTTCAAGCATCAAAAATATACCGCTGATGATGTCTTCAACGAGGCTCTTCGCTCCAAAGGAGATCGCGATACCCCCTATACCAGCAGTTGTAATGATCGCCGAAGTGTTGACGCCGAATATCCTTAGCGCCGACAAAAACCATGTGAACATGATGATGATTGTCGCGAAGCTCTTCAAAACGCTGAGCACCGTCTTAAGCCTCTTCGCGTCTATGGTTCTGAGCTTGTCGTACTTTTTCTTGGCAAGCCTATTAATGATGAAGCTTATGATCTTCACTATAATCAAGGCGATGACGAAGTATAAAAGTGCGAGCGCAATCTTGCCCAAAGTGTTCAGAGTGCCCGCCTCAGTCAAAAAACGTAATTTTATTTTATCAAACATATGATTCTCCCCTCTCTATATATTGACAAATCAAGATAAAAAGTATATACTATATATATACATATAAATGGAGGTGTATTTATGATTACTTTACAAAAGTGGGGTAACAGCCAAGGAATAAGACTTCCAAAGTTCTTACTTAATGAGCTTGGATGGAGTGAAGATGAAGAACTGTCTGTAATAAAAGAAGATGATAAGCTTATAATAAAAAAACACAATAAAAGAAAGAACATAGTTGAACTTTTTGATGGATATGATGGAGACTACAGACCCGAAGAAATAGATTGGGGCGAAGCAAAGGGTAAAGAACTATGGTAGAACAAGGCGACATCATAAAACTAAGTTTCAATCCTCAAAAGAATCATGAACAAGCCGAATTTAGGCCAGCTCTAGTTATTAGTAACAATGTTTTTAACAAAAACACAAATTTGGCAATACTATGTCCAATCACTAATACCGATAATAAATTCCCTTTACACGTAGCACTGGACAGTAGGACTCAAACTACTGGCGTCATTTTATGCGAGCACATCAAATCACTAGACCTTAACGCAAGAGAGAATGTTTTTGTCGAAAAATGCCCAAAAGACATCTTAGATCAAGTAATAAATATTGTCTATTCGCAAGTAGAAAGATTATAAATTATATACGCAAAATAAGTACGTTTTATGTACTTATTTTTTTATTTTAAAAAACTTTACATTTCCCTTACAATTATTGGGTAAAATAATAATGAAAATATATAAAAGGAGGAAGATTATGTTTATAGTAATTTTAGGAGCAATAGTAGTGGTTTTAATCTCGTACTACATCGGCCAACAAAGGCGTTTCGTATTTTTGGAGGAGAACGTTGACAACTCTCTTGCCAACATCTCTGTCAATCTTAACTCGCGTTGGGACGCTCTAAAGGCGCTTGCTAGTGCGGTTAAGGCATACTCGGCTCACGAGTACGAATCCCTTGTAGGTATCATCGAAAAGCGTAGACCAGTTCTTAAAACTGCTGGCGATGTCAATGGCGATGAGGCTCTACTTGAAGGCGCTCTATCTAGGATAAATGCAGTTGCAGAGAGCTATCCAGAGCTAAAAGCATCATCACTTTATACTAAGACCATGGACTCGATTAACGACTACGAAAACAAAGTTAGAATGAGCCGTATGGTTTACAACGACTCAGTTACAAAGCTTAACAGAGACGTTAAGATGTTCCCATCATCAGTGGTTGCTTCGATGCTAAACGTGCATCCAAGAGAGTATCTGACTGTTGATGACAATAAAAAGGACATGCCTGATTTGGAGTTTAGATAATGAAAAAAGTACTCGCGACTATCCTCGCAGCTATAATTATATTTTTTTCTATAAATACCTATGCTGCCTCGGATAGTATCGACTCGATTGATATAAAAGCCACGCTTATGGATGACGGCGCGCTTATGGTAAGTGAGGTGTGGAAAGCTACACCCATGACTGGCACCGAATTTTTCATACCTAAGACTAATATGCGTGACATAGTGATTGCGGACTACAAAGTTTCGGACGAAAATGGTCCTTATGAGACCATTAATAATTGGAACGTCGATGCGTCCTTTGATGAAAAGGCTCGCAAATGCGGTATCAATGAGACTTATGACGGCATCGAGCTCTGCTTTGGCAAGAGCGATCTTCACAAGAACAAAACTTATACTTTGACTTACACAATGAGGAACGCGGCTCAAAGCTTTGATGATATGGACGGCTTCAACATTCGTTTTGTGAATGACCAGATGGATCCTGCTCCTCGTAAAGTCTCTTTCGAGCTAAGCCTTGAGAGTGGCGAGATAAATGAGGACAACGCTCGTGTTTGGGGCTTCGGCTCAAGCGCAGATATCGTTTTTGAGGACGGCAAGGTCATCGTTCACGAAATTAATGACTTTGGTCCCGCAAATCACCTAACAGTTTTATTTGGCTTAAATAAGGGCGTGATCAATCCCATTAGCATAGGTAGTGGCAGCTTTGAAGAGATGAAGGAAAGAGCTATGCAAGGCTCTGACTACCATAATCGTGACGAGGAAAAACTTCCTGAAGACATTGCTGAGGGTGAAAGTGAAGATGATTATGAAGAGGGCGGCTTCTTAAATGGTTTAAATAGGGCAACGAACATGCTTATGGGACCCTTACGTCTTGCCTTTATCGCGATAGTAACAGGTTTTGCGTCAATGCTGTTTCGCAAGTCCATCAAAAAGAAGGAGGGCAAACTCCCTGAAGATGTTGACTACTACAGGGACCTACCTATTGGCGGCAGTATAATTTTGAATAATTTTATCTACTCGCAATTCCATTCATTTTCGGTTAGAAATTTGGTTGCGGCTTACTTTTTGAAATGGATTAAGGACGGCAACATCGAAGTGATTAATGAAAAGTTCAAGAAGGGCTTTATTTTTAAAAGGGATGTGGCTGAGGACTGCTTCGCCATAATCAAGGAGCCGGCAAATGCGGACAGCATGGAAAGAGAGCTTTTTGATCTTGTAGAGAGGGCGTCGGGCGAGGACCGCATCTTGAGAAATGCTGAGCTTACGAAGGCTTTTGACAAGGGCGACCAAGCGACTTACTTTGTGCAAAAGTACAAGGACATCTCCTCTCTTGAGTCCGAAAAAGCAAGGCTGTCGACGCAAGAGACGCGTCTTGTGTTTTTTAAGTACGATAAATTGACTATGAGGGGCCGCGAAGAAGCGATTAAGCAAAAGGGCTTTATCAAGTTTTTGAAGGACTTCACTTTAATTAATGAGCGTGAAGCGGTTGAGGTCGCTCTATGGGACGAATATCTAGTGCTTGCGGCTTTATTTGGACTTGGCGAAAAGGTACTAAATAAGTTTAAGATGATAGACCCCGACTACACTTACGCTGGATATAGCGGCATGGATCCACTTGTTATGTACCACGTCGTTAATCATTTGGGAACAGCCATGAGTCACGTGTATGAGAATCATGCGTCCTCGTCATCGTCGTCAAGCGGCGGAGGCGGAGGAGGGATGTCTTTTGGAGGCGGCGGAGGATTTTCCTCTGGTGGAAGCGGAGGAGGAGGAAGATAGTTCTCTTAGGAGTTCGCATTCAAACGCGCCCTTGAACTCGTTCCCTCCTCAGCAGTACTCACGTACGTTTAGTACGTTCCGTCTGCTTCGTCAGTCCACGTCGTCCAATCATCGCGTTTGCTCTGCAAACTCTAGTTGCGGTGCTGGCGGCGGAGGCGGTTGTGGATAAATTATTTTTAAAGATATTTTAAATATTTAAATCCACTTCGTCTCATTATCCTAGCGTATAGGACAAGGTTCTTCAAATTAGTGTGATGCCTGTTCATTGACATGAATAAGCTTTTTCGAAAATTATAAATTTAGACAATAATAAAGGATAGAGATTCTATTTTCGGCTCTATGTCAAATATTGAAGAGACTTATTGATTTAAGTCTCTCTTTTTACGTTTAAACTAAGATATACACATATTTTTTAGTCACTTACATTTTGTAACTGGCTCACTTTTTCCCTACCCCAAAACATTTAGTTTGCGAAGCGATTTGATGAGATTGGCGTTGTACAGAATTTTTTGGAGCGAGGTGTGCTAAACGCACTCCGCAGCGACAAAACAATTCGAAACTAGCCAAGATCGCAAATCGAACGCAAAATAAAAAAAGACTAGAGGGAACACTTCATAATAAAGCATTCCCCCTAGTTGGCTATTAACACTGCCTCTATCTGTAAGACAATAATAACAGATTTTTAGCTCTTTGTCAATCTTAATTCTATTTAATATTCAATTCCTTCTTCAAACCCTCAGTCAAAATCCTTGAGAAATTTACGCCATATTCTTTGGCCATCTCATTTAAGTAGCTCGGTATGGTAACCGTCTTTTTAATGGTCTTGGCGCTCGTTCTTCTGATGTAGTCATCCATATCAATATCAATCATGGTCTTAAAACTCAAATCCATGTCAGAGAATTTGTCCTCGTCTATGACAATGTCGTCAATCGAACTTGCCTTAGGAAGCGTATTGCCCTCTATGTAGTCATCATACAAAGCACAGCCTAAAAAATCTTCCGCCATGTAATATGCATCGGAAATATTATCGCCGCAAGTTGCCCCCATGTCGATGTCTGGAAAAACAATCGAGTAGCCTTCACTTTCAAGATCCTTGTAAAAAACAGCAGGATAGATTAATTTCATACTTTCACCTCCGTTTATAGTAAGGTTAATGTTTTTAATTAAAATAAATCACTATGCGTTCCTGTCCTTGTTAAATACAAAATCAAATTCTTTTCTACGATTTCATATATTAAGAGCCAATCCGGTGTGATGTGACACTCTCTGCAATTTACGTAATTTCCTTTAAGTTCATGCTCTTTATACTTTGCTGGAAGCTTTTCTCCTGAAACTAATATCTTTAATACTTCTGTTAAAAGTCCTATATCGTAGCCTCTCTTCTTTATTTTCTTTAAATCTTTCTCGAACTTTTTAGTAGGCCTTAAATCATACATCAAGAATATCTCCAATCATTTCATCAACACTTTTATAAGTAGTGCCTATGGATGGATCTTTCTTCATAGCTTCAACTTCTTTTATAGCCTCGATAGTTTCAGCGTTTGGAGTTTCATATTGAATTGCATTTTTCATAAATTTAACTAGACTTGCTTTTACACTTTCGCCACTTTTCGCAATTACGCTCTTGTATGCGTTATAAGTTGCCCTATCCATAACGAAAGAACAAGTTACTTTATCATTCTTGTTCATAATAATTCTCCTTTCAAATATACTTAGTTCACTAAGTTTACTAAGTATATTATATAACTTTTTTATAAAAAAGTCAAATTTTTTTCACTTACTTACAAAATGTAAGCTACTCCCGCCCACAAAAAAAGAGAGCCGCAGCTCTCTCATAAACTATTTAATATTTAATTCCTTCTTCAAACCCTCAGTCAAAACCCTTGAGAAATTAATGTTCTTATTCTTAGCAAGCGCCTCAAGCCAAGTTGGTAAGGTCACCATCTTATTTTTGTAAACTTCCTTCACCAAAGAGAATTGATATGGCAAGTAAACATTGACATAGACAGCTAAGTCGCCTTCTTCAAGATCAAGCTCATTCATATCAATATCGTCTGGGTACTCAATTTTTTCCTTCTCTTCATCATATAGGCAAAGTCCAATGACCTCTTGTGCATATCTTACGCCCTCTTCGAATGTGTCCGAGCAAGTATAAGCGCCGTCAATGGCAGGTACGTCAATAGAGTAGCCACCGTCACTTTCTTTGCTAAAAATAGCTAAATATGTTACACTATCTTGTTTTTTCATGTAAACACTCCTTTAACAAGTAATAATATTTACAAGACTATTATAACATATGTTAAACATTTGTCAATAGTTTTCATTCGCTTACAAAATGTAACCATCTCACTCCCCCCCCCCCACACATAAAAAATAATCGCATATCAAATTGATATGCGACATAGTCATTAATTCTGTGTATTGCAACTTGCTGCAAGTTAAATTTTCTATTTTGACTTCATAAAAAGCTCTATTTCACTGGGTTTACATCATAAATCTATCCAAATAAATCATACATGTGCAACTTGCTGCAAGTTAAATCAAGCCCAAAAAGGAATATACTTCATATATCTCGGTGCTGTATTTTTATCAACACACAAATCAATTGCAATAGTTAATCAAGCTTTTTATCATCCTTATCAGAAATTTCTTTACTTACGCCACTAATAACGTTTCCAAAATCTAGAGCATTTTTACGTGTAATTACAGCTTTGCCAGTTTCTTCTTCAATCTCTTTTCTTGCATTACCAGCGATGCTTCCGCCCTTTCTGCAAACTTCCTTATTTTCTTCAAGTCCATCAGGGTTACTTGAATTTGCTATATCTTTTGTAGCAGTCTCAGCAAGCATATTTAAGATAAGTTCAGTAGTCGTCATATTGTCTCTAAGATTTTGCTTTTTAAGTCCTTTGTAGTTCTTATATTCTCTAGTTGACATACCTGACCAAGCTCTAGAAATTTCATTAGTTAAAATTGCATATTCTTTCCCTTCCTTAACACCATAATCTTGCCAAGCATCTGTTAATTCTTTTCTTACTTGAATAGCTTGAAGCCTTTGATTTACCCATTCCCTGCTATATCCTTTTCTAAGATATGTCTCTAGTGCTCTTTCAATGCTAAGCTCTGGATCAATAATTTCGTCTATTCTTTCCTTGCCTACTTCTGCAAGCCATTTTTTAAATGGTTCAGCCTTTGGTGATGGAATTGATTGTATGATACGCAATATGCCTTGTATATCTGCAGCATCAGTCTTATACATTTTTCCATCATCAGACTCTAATTTCAGTTGTCGACAAATTGTCGACAACTGACTTTTCTCTTCATCCGTCATTCTCTTTTTAATACGATACCAATAGTCTCTTGGATTTTTACTCTCGCTCAACGCTCCTACTACATCTACAACCGAGAAATACCATTCCTCTTTTTCTTCATCCCATACAGAACGAATTTTGTTTCCCTCAAATAATTTAATTTCGTTTTCCATCTTAGTCCTCCATATATATAAATTATACATTAAACGTCATATTTTGTCAATAAAAAAGAGAGCCCATATCTCTCGATACAAGCTCCCTTAATTACCTGCACTATTCTATTATATTTTCATTAGACATGAGTATCAACTAAAATAGAACTTCTGTACTAGTTGTGATTATCTTAGCTCCATCCATTGCGTTAACCTCGCTGCCATCCTTATTCACAATAAGTTTATTATCAACGATAGTCTTAAACGCACCCTTAACAGCATCAGCGTCAAGACCCTCAGCAGGGTTTTGTAAACTCATGTTGTAAGCCTTACCATTCGCGCATTTGAACTTCATTTGTAGTCTCTTCATCATCTCACCCCCTTTCTAAAAAATCCTCCATCACTATAATTCAGTTACAGTGATTCTCTCAAGCTTAGTAATCTCCTTAGCTAAAAGCACTCCAAACGCAGCCTTAAAAACCTTAAGGTCCTCGTTGCTCGCACCCTCCCTGATGTAGTTTACAGTTCTAGAGAAATTTCTCTTAGATCCGTCACTGCCTTCACCAGTAAAGTAAAGCTTAACACTATTCTTAGTCATCATCTCACCCCCTTCCCTAGGCCCCTTGCCTACACTTAATATATACAAAATCGCCTCTTTTTTTCCCACACACACCCCCACCATAATTATGGAAATGGTGCAGCCAAACGTCCAATTGTCCATGCAAATGTCCAAAAATTGCATCAGTTTCCAAAATTTACGCATGAGTCTGCATTTGCCTTGCGAATGGTCTTAAAGCTATAATCATCTTAACAATAGAGAAAGGAGTAAGACAGATGCAAATCAACTACGACAAAGTTGCGATGGACTATAAGGCCAGTGGACACGTCGATTCCGTGGCAATGGAAAGGCTCAAACCCCTCATGATCACGATGATTAAGCGCTACTACCCAAACTTCAAAGAGTGGGACGACCTCATGCAAGAACTTAGAGTCATAACACTCGAAGCGCTACTAGACTTCGACCCCGCCCATGGCGCACACGCACTCGCACACATCCAGTCACGCATGAAATACCATTTGCTCGGTAAGTATAAAAGACAAGTCGTCACCACCCCACTAGACGATGCATTTTTAGTAGAGGACGAGACCAGCATGGACGACTTCGAAGCCCTGTCCTATAACGACACACTCGGCGAAGTCTTCAAGGAGCTCACATACGAAGAAGAAAAGCTCATCTATTTAAGGTACTATACCGAGATGAACTACGAAGACATCGGCCGCGCACTAGGCTTTTCAAGAAACACAGCCGCAAGAAAGATAAACGCCCTCTTGAAAAAGTTAAGGCGCCTATATAAAAAGCAAAACAAACATACACCTAAAGTATGATTTTTAAGAAATTTCCATGAAAATGGTAAAAATTAGAACAAAGCTATTGACATAGCATATATAAAAGACTATAATAGACTTAGAAACAAGGAGGATAAAAATATGAAAAATAAGGCACTGGCAGCCTTAATCCCAGCTTATGATAAAGATGGAATGAACACGACGGTTGCCATATACGAGGACATGAGTGCAGAGAATTTGCACGTATCAATCAGAACAGCCATCTCGAGACTGTTTCAGGAGAAATTAGCAGACGAAAAAGGCTACAAAAAGTGGGCCAAGACCATCGCCAAGAAAAAGACCGGCCTCGCCCTCGTCATTAGAGAGACAAAGCTAGTCGGCATCAGGTGTAGAGAGGTTCGCTCCAAAGGCGACGGATCCATGATCTATCTAAACAGAGACCTAATCTACGACACAGAAGACGGCTACGTCTACATAAGAGGCCTAACGAGGATACCAGTTTTGGCAAAGAAAAGGACAATCAGAGACAGGATCAAGGACTGCGACAGAATCAGTAAAGCATACGAAGAGAAGATGCAAGGGTGAGTACAAAGGTGCCACCCCTTTTTTATGCCTTGAAATGATGATTATGGTAATGGTAATGGCAATGGCTTTGCGCCGATAAACTTGAGGTGAAAAATTCGTCCACAAGATCAATTTAATGAAGAAAAGCAAAAAAATAGCCTTATTTCAAAAAAATGGCGTTTTCTGAAATAAAGAAGAAATATTCTATGGTATAATATTATTGAGTATAAAATATATTATAATTAAAGGAGTGTATCAAATGTTAATATTAATGTTAACAAAAATTTATCTAAAGAAAAAAGATAAAGAGAAATTAAAGAAAGAAAAGATATATAAAAACTTTCGATTAAAGCCTTTGAAAAACACATATGGAATAGAAATATTCTGTCTTATAGCCGCAATCACATATCCTTATATTCTAAGTAAATTAGTTAATTGCTCCATAATTCAAGGTAATGTTAATTGCATTATTTTTACTGAATTTCTTTATAGTATTAAGATGTATGTTATAGCCTCTTTAACCATAACAGCTACAATTTTTCATTATTTAAAAAGCGAAAAAATAACACGTTATAATGAAAGTAAAAAGTATAATCCAATATATATATTAGAAAATAAACTTACTAATGAAGAATTAAATAATAATGAAATTTTAATAAGAGTTATATTTAAAGAAAGTTCTGCATCGATAAGAAATGTCAAGGTTTATACATTTACAAGCAATTGTAAACTAAGTCTAGTAAAATCATTTGCACTGTTAAAAGATAATGATTTTATATATCTAGACTTATCAAACAAAAACTTATTTATTGTAGCTGATACTTTAAATAACGAAAGAATTTACTCATTAATATTTTCTAATAGAATACTGCATGCAAGAGATTTATCAAACAGTTTGAAAGTTTCACTTAACCGACTAAAATTAGAATTACAAGAACCAAATGATGAAATATATACTACTCTTATGTCAGATTTAATAAAAGAAATAATATACAAAAATGACTTTGATATTTAATGAATAATTTAAACGCAGCTTATTAAGTAAGCTGTATTACAAGAACTTATATTAAACTATAAAAGACCCATAGCCCCCTTTTGTAATGAAAGGAGTACTATAGGTCTTCTTTTGCAAATAAAGGCGTAGAGAGAGTTTTGAGACTCAAATAATAGAGCATATAAATTTTATTCTTCTTCAACATCAATATTAAGCTTTTTAGTTTTTGGATTATCATCACTATACTTATTGGATAAATACCTAATTCTGTTTTCAAAATCAGGAAACATATCTTCTTTTGTATAATAATACTCTTTTAACTTGGTTTCCAGTTCATTATTAATATATTTTAAACAATATTCTTTATAAACATCTCCAGTAATTCTAGATTTTAGTTGCTCATATAGCTTATTCTCTATATCAGCTTTTTTACTGTCTGTTTCCTTAGGATCTATATTTCTTTCATTTAAATATTTCTCAGCATCATAGCGTAAAACAATTTTGACAAATGGAATTTTTTTCTTAACCTTGTTATCCAAAATTTTTTCAAAATTTAAGAAAGCACCCTTTTGAGCAATAATACGTTCATTCGTATGACTTTTTCTTACCTCAGAAAATAAACTTAAGTTATCACTAACATTATCATTTATCTTGAATAAATACAAAGTTGGTTCTTTATAATATAAAATAGAGTCGCTAAGCATAAAAAGCATTGCTATAAATGGATTTTTAGTTATGTCCAATAAAGCAGTTTTTAAACCATAGTGCTGCAAAACAGATAAATTTGATTCACGTTCATCTAAATCTCTTACCTTTGACATAGACACATAATTGATAGTATCTGGAAAAGCATAGGCAAGTTTTTTATATGTAGATTCAAAATCTTTGATATAAGCTGAATCAACCTTATACCTTAAAGCACCTGGCAATAAAGGATGATTGTGCGATTGCCCTCTAAAATAATTAAATCCAAGCCTATCACTAGTTAACGATTGAAGCAATACCTTTAAAGCATAAAATATTTGCCAAGAAAATTCCTTACTAGTATTTAATATGTCATTATTACACTTTTCAACAATTTTCCCAATTGCTTCTTTATTTTTACCATCATTTGAGTCTTGCAATTCAACTCCTGTTATAACATAGCTTTTGTTGCCAGCAACTGCTTCCTGTTGATAAAGTGTATATTTAAGTAGAATTGTACTTTGGACAAAGTAGTCTTCTTCTTTATAATTATTTATAATCTTAGCATAACTGTTTTTACTCTTCTTCGAATAACTCATACATATCACCTAAATAAGCCTAATACAGTAAGCCTATACTTAAAAGAGTCACTAGGTACATGCATAATTTTTGCAGCTCTATTAGCCACTAAATCTATATCCATCTCAGAAAAATTCTCCTTCGCATCGTAATTAAGCAGCCTCATAGCTTTTACAAGAGCATTAACTACAAGCTTCCTCGGCATTAGTAAGTCAGCAGCAAAATTATTCGCAGTCAGTAAAGCTAGATTATGAACTTCTACCTCTTTAAGATCTTTATACCTTTCTGAAATTTCCTTTTCAAAAAAAGGATTTAAAATAAGAAATAGATTACTAGCAATGTCAAACCTTTGTCTTGCATCACTATCAAAAGCACTAATCCATATTATTCTATGTCTACTATCAGATTCAGGTTTCTTTTTTAATTTAGTTGAAGCAGAGTGGTATATATTACAATCAGTTTCAATTTCATCTTCTAAATATCTAATTTTTATCTTGCACAAATTTACAATCTTGCGAATACTCACTACATAATCACTAGTTAACTTTAAATTTTCAATAGAGTCTCTAAAATTACCAAAAACTTGTAGAACAGTTTCATCATAAACACTTTTATATGTCATCAATTCTTCCATCATAATTACTCACCCACCTAACAAATTACAAATAACATATTTCTACTATTATTTGTATTATAATTATACCACAAAACAAAGCAAATTTAATCAATTAAGAAGCTATATTTAATATTAAAGCTAAGTTTTACTATACTTCATATTGTATACTATTATTTTAAAGCTTGAGTTTTAGGACTAGATAAAAGATAGTGTTAATTGATTTAAAATTAATGTAAAATAAAAAAGCTTTAAGTAAAAAAGATGGGTAGAAATTATATAAAGATAGGAGGTGAAATTATGAAGATTAAAAAAGAAGATCGTTGGATGAATATTGCCAAAGGCTTATTAGTAATCGTTTTAATCTTTCCATTATTAGGAGAATTATTTACAAGCAAAGAAAATGCTTTATTAAATCCAATAGGTATGTATATTAATGACAACAAAAACTACTATGCAATTGCTTTTACTTTACTCGCAGCACTTTTAATACCTAAAAGAAGTGATAATACCGCTGGTAGAGACTAAATTGTTCATGTTCTAAATAACTATATAATAACTAATTTCTATTCTATGTACAAAAAAGGAAGGTCATACGACCCTCCTCTTTTTTATTCTAGTTAATTATTAACTATTTAATAACTACTACAAATGATTCTGTTTTAGTTGTATCTGCATGAGATATAACTACTGTGTATTCATCCATAGTTGATCCTGCTTTTGCAGTTACTGATTTAACTTTAACACCTTGATCTTTAGCGTAAGCTAATTTATCGATGTTTGCTGTGATAACTGCTTTAGCTACTGCTTCATCATAAGCTTGACCTAATCTAACAGTCTTACCTTCTAATTCTCTTGCTACTCTCTTTAGTAGGTTTTCAGCTGCTGCAGCTTTTTTATCTTCTTCTTCTTTTTCTTCTTTTGCTGTTAATTTTTTGAATTCATTCATAGCTTTTACTGTCTTAGTAGTATCAGGTTTCTTAGCAAGTTCAGTTACTAACATGCCATTTTCAACTTTTACTTCACCAGTTACATTATATTTTGTTAATATAGATGCAATAGTTTTTTCAAATTCATCTGCTTCATCAGTTACAGTTGAAGCGAATTTTTGCATACCTAAAGCTTCGATTTCTTCTTTTGCTTTTGCTAAATCAGCTTCTGCTTTTGCTGCTTTTATTTCTTCTGGCATTCTTAATCCTGTAACCTTTAGAGCTGTCTTACCGTCATAGTTAGTTCTTTCATCATATTCAACTTTAACTTCACCATCAGTATATGCAGCTGCAAACTTAGTTAAACCAGTTTCACCATAACCGTAGTCTTTACCATTAGAACCTACGAACCAAGTTCTTGCATTAACTGTATAAACAACGTTGTTTTTACCGTCTGCATCAACTAATTCGAATTGTAGTGGGTTAGTACCAAAGTTCTTAAAGATGTTAACTGCATTTTTAACTACTGGATTAGTGTTTCTTTCGAAGTATCTGATAACTCTTACGAAGTTTCCGTCGTCTTCATCATAGTATACTTGTACCCAGTCACCTAATTGTCTGTTAAAGATTTGAGTGTCTCTGTCAAAGTATTTTTCTGCTCCGTTGATTTCATAAGCGTCTCTGTATTTAAGATCAATAATGCTTACTAATGGTTGATCATTTTTGATAACAACTTTCTTTACATAACCTTTCTTAACATCTGCGTCTTTAGTTGCGTCAGTTATGTGAAGTTCAACGATGTCGCCTGCTGTGTACATAGTGTCTTTGATTCCACCAGGGATTAGGTCTACATCGTAGTAAACGCCTTGAGCATCTCTAAATCTAGCTGATGTAGTTGTATTGTATTTATCTAAAACTTCAGCGTATACAGTATTTGTCTTTGTAACTGATTTAGCGTTAGCGAATACAACTATGTTAGCAATACCTTCTGCATTTGTTAAGAAGTTGTAGTAAGGTATTTCTAGATATTCAAATCTTTCTCTTAATGCATTTTCAGAAACTACATAAGCCTTAAGGTCTATGTTGTTCTTGTTGTCTGCAATGAATTTATCCATGTCAGCGATTTGAGTTAAACCACTCTTTGTTATAGCGTAAGCGTGTAGATTGTCAAAGTATCTGTAGTTTTTGTTACCTACTGTGATGTATCTGTAGTTCATTGATGCCCAATCTAAACCTGCGTTGTAAGTTTTTGCTGAAACAATACGTGCCATTAAGCCGATTTCTTCTTTTTCAGCAGCGCTTAAATAAACAATGTCTTCTTCTGCGAATCCGTTGTGTAGTCTTAGGTTGTTAGAATCTCCAAATACATCTAAATATTCAGTTCCTCTTCCTTCTTTAGCCCAGAAAGCTTCTCCCTTTGAAGGTAAGAATTTTACATCACCGTAAGTAGTGATTTGTTTAATAGCTTGGATTCCGTCGCTCCATGCTAGGTCAGAGTCAATGTATTGAACTGATCCGTCTAAAGCGATTAATAATTTAACGTTTCTACCAAGAATTGGTTTTAATTGTTCTCTTGCTGTGATAACGTTGAATTGTTTTCCTTCATAGCTGTAAACAGCTCTGAATGGTCTTGTGTAATTTAACCAATATTCGTCGTTGTTTTCTTTTCCTTCGATAACTACATATTCGTCACCGAATCTGTCTAAGTGAGTCTTTACTAACTTAGCTTCAAGCTTAGCGTCTTTTCTAACGATAGCGTTCTTGTAGTCGTTGTAGAAGTGGATAACGTCATCTTTAACGATTGCTTTTCTTTCAGCTACTTCGTAACCTTTAGAAGTCTTAGTGATGATTCTGTTTGATAGTTTACCAGCTTTAACTACTCTACCGTCTCTTAAGTCGTCATAGTACCTAACGTCTCCGTCTTTAACTTCTGCAACTGGAGCGATGTCGTCAAATTTGTAAGCATCGATAAATACAACTTTACCGTTCTTAACTGTTACTCTTGCAAAATCATATTTGCCTTCTTTGTAGTCTTTAGAAAAGTCTTCATACTTGTAATCTTTGTTGTTTAGATATGTTCTGTAGATTCTTTCATCTTCTCTGTCATATCTTTCATCAAATAATGCAGTGTATTTAGTTTTGTCTAGACCAAATTTCTTATAGTCAACGCTTGTGATTTGACCTTCTTTGTAATCATATGTTTTATCAACTGTAACGTCAACGATCTTGTCGTCTTTGTTAACTGTGATATCAACAACTTTACCAAGTAATTCTTCAGCGTCTAACTTAAGATCTTTGTCAAGTACATATTTGTGTTGGTCGCCTCTCTTATCTCTGTTAGCTCCAACCCAGTTAGCTTCTTGAACAACTTTGATAACTTCAACAACGATTTCGTCATCGTTCATCTTTTCAACTCTAGAGTTTTCTAGAACGATAGCTTTAACAATCTTTCTTTGACCAAATTCTTTGCTTGTAATCATGTTGTAAAGCATCTTGAAAACGTTTCCTCTAGTAGCCATGTCAGTGTAAGCTGGAACGTTTACGTTGTTAAATAAACCTAGTTGTTGAGCTTTTACAATGTATCCTGCTGGATATACTGTACCAACTTCTGCTTGACCAAGAGCGATTGTAAGCATTGTAGCCATGTCTTGGTAAGAGATTTGTCTGTCTGGTCTGAATGTTCCGTCTGTGTAACCGTTTACAAAGCCTTGTTGTTTAGCAACTGCGATGTAACCGTTTGCCCAGTGGTTTGTAGGAACGTCTTTGAATCCTGTAGGAATTGTAGCTAAAGCTTTAGCTGAAGCTTCAAGACCCATAGCTCTAACGATCATAGAAGCAAATTCTGATCTCTTAACGTTCTTTTCTACTTTGAAGTCGTCTGAATCTGCTGAATAACCAGTGATGAAACCAGCCTTCTTAAGAACTTCGATAGCTTTGTCTAAAGCTGGATCTTCAGTCTTAACAGGTTCTTCCTTCTTTTCTTCTGTCTTTTCTTCAGTTTTTTCTTCGGATTTTTCATCCTTCTTGTCTTCTGTCTTTACTTCTTCTGCTTTTTTATCGTCAGCAGGAGTAGTAGTTTCAGCTAGAACTGAAGTAAATGAGCCTACTATCATGACTAATGCAAGTAGTAGTGCAAGTAATTTTTTACTCATGTCTAATGACCTCCTTTTGTATTTGTGTAGGTTAAGCCTACACTCTTAATGTATTATACCACCTAAAAGTGAATATTGCAAGAATTTGTTACATAATGTAACATACTTGTAATAAACGGTTAATTGATTTAGCTTAGACTTAGTACGAAAAATGTTCTTTCTTTAGTAATACTTCCTAGAGCCTAGTCCGTTTATTGCGAACAAGTGGGTTTGCGCTTTGGGTTAGTCAGTTCTAAACAATCCTGTAACAAATGGTTAAATTATCTAGTATTGCCTAGTATAAATCCGTTTTTCTTCCAAATACAATTCTAGTGGTACTTTATTTACAATTACATTATAACACAGAAAAAGCGTTTTGTTTGTTAAGAGTGTGTTACAAAAGTCGATTTGCGTGTAAAACGACTTTTGCGTTTTGCCTTTTACGCGCGCTATATATAGTTCGGGCGTATGATATATGCGGGCGTGATATACATGACTGGCTTAATACATCTGCCGCGCGATTAATATATGCGCTTAGGCGACCATTATCAGGGAGGGTCTATATATATGTATATATAAAAGAAGGCTTTTGCAAAAAAGTCTTCTTGCGATTCAAAATACTTACGTATTTTAAATCTAAAAATGGAAGATATATATTTGAATGTTTGGTATTAATAATTCAAATATTAGCTACTCTCGTGTATATTGCTTGCATCTGCGAAGTGGCGAGGCCATTCTCAATGCAAATAAACTGTATGGGTCTTGACAATGTCTTCCTTATATTGTATAATACACTCTGTAGTTCGAAGTAGTTGCTAGTACACTGAACTACACGGAAAGTAATCTAGGGGGTTCTCCTTCGTAGGCTGCATTGAGGTCTTGATCGGTTTATGACTCTCATGTGGCTACCCAAGTCTCGCATCACGAACTTTTTACTTAAATCGAGGCTCTCGGGCAAGGGCTAGGCTCGAGTTTGGGTTTTAAAGAAATCCTCCTTCATTAATAGATTTCTTTGCCTCTGAAATGGACTTTGGGGTCCTTGATTGCTTTCTTGTTTACTATTACCATCCCCAAAAGCAGTACGCGTGTGTGTGTTGATTAAGTAGAGCGACATTTTATTGTCGTTTTTCTCCTGATTCAGCTATATGCTCATTTCGTAGAGCGACATGCTTTATAAGTAGAAGGCCATTTGCGAGGGACATTGCGAGGGACATCCTGAGGGACATTTTGCTGTGATTAAGTGTTAGTCTCATTTTCCTGAGGGACAGGTCTACGAAGTGGCGATGGCCATTCTCAAAGAAAAAGACGCCTCGTGTGAAGCGTCTTGAAAATTGAATTGATTATATTATATATATATGGTAGATAGTTTAACTAAGCAGTCAATCTATCATATACTATGCCAAGTGTTTCTTCCTTATATTTCTTGGAAGCGGCAAGCATGTCGTCGACTTTTTTCTTTGTTTCTGCTCTGAAGGCTTCGTCTTTAAGTGATTTTAGGTTGATTGTAACGTTTAGCAGTGCGCCTTCAACGCCTGTTTGTAATAGTAAGCAGCCTACGCCAACGTCTGTGATTGCGTTGATGTTGCCGTTTTGTGCGAAGATCTTTTGCATCTTCATGGCTTCTAGGCCTAGTTCTGCGCATCTGAATGGTATTTCAAGTGCTACTTTATATCCTTCTTGGATCTTTTCTGATCTGATTTTCTTTTCTTCGTCTGTTTCTTTTGGCATCTTAAGTGCTTTGATTACGCCCGCGAATGCTGTTGAGTCTGTGTCTACGATTTCTTCTAGTTCGGATGAGATTTCTACTAGCTTTGCTGAGTAGTCTTTCATTGTGTTTTGGTCTGCTTCGGATAGTTCTGCGAAGGCTTTTTTGCCTTCTGTAAGCGCCATGACCATGTTTGTTAGGGATGCGCCTAATGCTGATGAATAGGCTGCAACTGAGCCACCGCCTGGTGCTGGTGAGTCTGACTTAACTTCTTTTAAATAATCTCTTAGTGATTTTTCGATTAACATAATTTTCCTCCTTGATATTTTGTATTTGTATGTGGAATGGCTGGGCCGTGATCATGGCTGAGCCACTCCGTATGTTTTTTGTTTTTTTGTCCCATATATAATAAGAAGACAATTTTTACTGGCACTTCGCAAATCGAATGCGAATTTTGCTATTCTAAATGTTAAGAATGCCGTCGAGCGATATCCTCGCCGTTCCCATTACTGTAATGAACGCCGAATCCTTATCCTCAAGATAACGCGTTTGCACTCTTGACGGCCTATTCATGGTCTCGCCCTGATGCATCCTGGCTTTGAGCTTTGTCGTTAGCTTGTTCTTTATCAAATAGTATTGCAGCGCCGCATTAGCGTATGCGGAGGAGCTATCCTCTTCAAAAGCGAGGTCTTTTGTGTAATTCCTTACGTAGTAAAAACCATCTTCGGCTTCATTAAACAGGTGAACGTTGTCCACGCCTATGGTCTTGGCTGCATCTTTGAACTTAAATTCATCTATAGTGTAGCCATAAAGTGCCTGTCTTGTTTTAATTGGTACGATGAGTGTCTTTTCTTCTGCTTCGATTACCATGGCCCTCGCGTCAAGGCCATTCGCAAGGCCGATATCGGCTGTTGAAAGGCTCATGGCGCTGAGCATATTTGTGATGTCGGGCGAGCTATTGACAATTTCTGGACGGCTGACCTCTATCTCCAAATTCTCTATCTTGTAGTCTTTGTAATAGATGTAGACTTTCTTCTTTGAATTTTTGTTCACTTCGTAGACGAGCTTTACACCATTCTCAATGGCTTTGATATAACCAAGGTTTGTAAGCACGTAAAATAATGCAAGTGAGCCTTGTCCGGAGCCTTCTAGCTCGGTTTTGCTCGTGAAGTATCTGGTTCTGAAGACGTCTTGACTGGCTGGCTCTGCAAAGGCTGTAAGGCCGGCTCTGAGCTCGTTTGCGATGATTTGGTAGTCTTCTTCTTTGAGGCCTTCTGCGTCGGCAACTACGCCGATGGGTGTGCCGCCGAAGCGGCATGTTGCGAAGGCGTCGACGATGTATACGTGTAGATCCATACTAATCCTCCGTGATTAAGTCTGTAAGCCTTGTTAAGTCGTCGTCTGTGTAGTAATCGATGGTAATCGAGCCGCCGCGCTTTGTGTGCTTGATCAAAACTTTTGTTGATAAAAAGTCCTCAAGTCTCTCGCGGATGTCTTTGATGTAGATGTCTTCTGGCTTTGCCTTCTTTGGCTTACGTGTTCTTTCCTCTGTATGCCTAACTGTTAGGCCTGCGTCTTTTATTTTATGAGCAAGTTTTAAGCGCTCTTCTTTTGTATCTAATGATAGTATAAGTTTTGCGTGTGATACGGTGATCTCGCCATTCTTAAGCATTTCAAGTATCTCGTCTTCTAGGGATAATAGTCTTGTCATGTTCGAGATATATGGGCGTGATTTGCCAACTGCTTTGGCGATGTCTTCTTGCTTTAGTCCGTATTTTTCCTTTAATTTTAAATATGCAATGGCTTCGTCGTATGGGTTTAAATCTTCTCTTTGAACGTTTTCAACGAGTTGAAGCTTATCGACTTCTTCGTCTTCATAGTCTCTGACGATGGCTGGGATGACTTTTCTTCCAAGCTTTTTAAAGGCTCTGTAACGCCTTTCGCCGGCTATGATTTGATATTTGCCGTTCTCCATTGGCCTGACTACTATTGGCTGAAGTAGGCCATTCTTTTCTATGGACTCTGCCAGCTCTTTGATGGTATCTTCCTTAAAGGACTGACGTGGCTGTGCTTCTGTTGGCACGACCATTGCCATATCTATATCCATGAGCTCGTTTTTGGACTTTTCTGTGATTTCTGTGATGCTTTCAACGCCTAGGAGGCTGCCTAGGCCCTTGCCAAGTTTCTTCGCCATATAATCACCTTCCTTGCTTTTGTAAAAATTCTTCGGCTAGATTCATGTAATTTTCGGCTCCTTTCGAGGCTTTGTCGTACTCGAAAATGCTCATCGAGTAGCTAGGCGCCTCTGCGAGACGTATGTTGCGGTTAATGACCGCTGTGTAGAGCTTCACGCCAAAGAAGTTTTGAACTTCGGAGAAGACTTCGGTGTGAAGATTATTTCTCGCGTCAAACATGGTGATCAGAACGCCTTCGATTGTAAGGGCCTGATTGTAATTTTCTTTGACTAGCTCTATGGTCCTAATGAGTTTCGAAACGCCTTCAAGTGCGTAGTACTCTGCCTGTATCGGGATGATGACTGAGTTTGCGGCTGCAAGGCTCATGATTGAAAGGATGCCAAGTGACGGAGGCGAGTCGATAAAGATGAAGTCATAATCACTCTTGATCTCGTCCAAACGGCGCTTTAAGATCTCTTTCCAATCGCCTTTTTGTGCAAGCTCGATCTCAAGGCCCGCGATGTCTGTCGATGAGTCGATGACGTGGAGCTTATCTAGCTTAGTCGGCTTAATTAGTGATCTGATGTCTTTCGTATCGTCTGTAAGGAGCGTGTATGTGGACGAAGCCTGCTCGCTGTAGTCCTCAAGAAGACCACTCGATAGGTTTGACTGAGCATCCATGTCGACGCACAAGACCCTCTGACCAAGCTTTGCAAGCGCATAGCTTAGGTTGATGGCTGTCGTTGTTTTGCCGACGCCGCCTTTTTGATTAAATATGCTTATTTAGTGAGTTTTATGGAATGTTCCACGTGGAACATTTATAGAGTCGAAACAAAAAAAGAGACCCGCAGGTCTCAATTTGCACATGTATTTAACTACTTTATAGTAATATCTCCATTACTAGTCCCTATTTCGCCAATTAGCGTGTGCTCAGTATCATTATTAGCTTCAATTTTACTTAATTCACCACTTGCTTCGTCAAGTTTATATTTGCTCTCGTTAATATTAGCTTTGCAATTAATACTGTCAAGACCTAATAAGTTTAGCTTTATATCATTCTCTACGCTTGATAAATCAATATTTATTGGGCCATTACTATTAGTCAAAATCATTTTTTCAGCAATGTTAGAAACATCATTTACTTCTACTGAGCCGTTGCTTGTATTGCCTTCTAAATTAACGAATTCTGTGTTATTTAAAGCAATCTCTGCGTTTGATGTATTTATAACTATGTCAGTAAAATTTGAATCTTTAATCTCAACCGTGCCATTACTTGTACTAATCTCAGAATTAGCAATCTTAGAATCATTCATTTTTAATTCGGCATTTCTTGACTCTAAGTAAAATTCTTCGCATTTGACAGAGTTAATTACAAGCTCATCGTTACTTGTGTCTATATTAACTTTTGCAAATTCTTGCTCAGGCACTAAAACTTTTAAATTGACAATAAAGTCATTAGTTTTGTATTTTTCACGATTTGCTTCGATACTTGCAAGTTTATCATCCACATGGCATTTTATAAATTCATAGTTTTCTGATATATCTTTTTTGTCAGTATAATGTACTTCACCGTAGACTTCAAGTTGATCTGAGCTTGATGGAAGCAGCTCTACATTTCCACAATCATTGCTAATTTCTAAATCATACTTTGTATGCTTGTCTAAATCAAACTTAAGCGTAACTGACTTTTTATTCTGAAACTTACTGTAATCACTTTTAGTAAAGCCTGTATCTATGTCGCCTCTTTTAATAGTTATTTGAGCACATCCGACGCTAAAAGTCATCAATAAACAAAGTATAAGAACTATGTAAAATTTCTTTTTCATAACAAATCCTCCCATATATATTTGCTATTTATTATTTTTAATATTGTACCCAATTAAAGTAGTTATTAAACATTTTTTGTATTTTTTTATTTATACTGGGTCTACTAAATTTATAAAATAATGAATACTATCTTTCTTCTTTTTATATAGTAGCAAGCACAAAAAAGAGACCCGCAGGTCTCAGTTATAAAATATAAATTCATACGAAGCTTGGTTCGCATAGCAAATCGAATGCGAACTACAAGATCGGCTTTGTTTTAGGAAGATTTTTACCCCTTGGGTATTTCTTTGGAGTCGGTTTTATTTTTTTCACAATCACTATCGATCTATCAAACTCGTCGAACAGCCTATATTTATGCACATCAACAATCTCTCCACCCATTGCTGCAATAGCTTTTTTTGCTTCGGCTGCTTCTTCATCTATATCTCCAGACTTCATAGATAGCATAAATCCACCAATTTTCACAAAGCCTAGCATATACTCTGTAAGTGTGGATAGGCGAGCGACTGCTCTTGAGATGGCTACGTCGTAGGCCTCTCTATGCGCTGCGACGTGAGCAAGGTCTTCGCTTCTTGCGTGAACTGTCTCTATATCCTTTAAATCCAAATCTATAATTACTTCGTCCAGAAATTTTAGTCTCTTTAATAAACTATCATTGAGTAGAATTTCTTTTTCGGGTGCGAGTATCTTCAGAACTACGCCAGGGAAGCCGGCGCCAGTACCGACGTCTATTATCTTCTTAGCATTTTTCAGCTCAGGCAAAGTAAGAGGGTAGGCGCTGTCGGTGAAGTGGAGCCTGTCGACCTCATCTGACTCGGTGATACCAGTTAGGTTCATGACCTTATTTTTCTCCACGAGCAAGTCCTTGAAGCGCTCTAGCTCAGCTATTTGCTTATCCGTAGTGTTTATATTGATCTCATTCAAATAATCTTTCAGCATATTTATCCTTTCAAATGTTCCACGTGGAACATTATTTTCTTAAATGTAGTAAAACTATCTCGGGCGGGTTATTTAGCCGCGGCACTAGCTTTAGTCCGCGTGCGAGGCCTCTCGAAACGACTTCATATCTGCCGTTCGCCTCATATACGCCGCCAGCGTACTTTGGAAATATTCCTTGGTTCGGCGCGAAAACTCCGTTATTTACTGGAGGTAGGCGCCACTGACCGCCATGCGCATGGCCCGCGATAATCAAATCGGCATTTAAGCCCTTAAACTGATCCTTCGTAAGTGGTTTGTGCGACAAGACTATGCGATAATCATTAAAATCCGTATCCGTATCGAGCCTCTTAGCCACATGCGCCGCGTAATCCTTCATTCGCCAAGGGTGCCTGTCTCTAAAGCCCCAAATTTCTATTTGTTTATCGTCTGCTTTGTAAATGGCCTTGCCATCATCCAAGACTGTGATCCCCATGGACGCAAGCTTCTTCATGTGCAGCTCGGCCTTGCCGGAGATAATCTCGTTATTGCCTAAAATGTAGTAGCAGCTGTATTTCTTAATTCCTTCCACAAACTCATAGCCTTTAGTATCATCAACTTTATCGTCGAAGATATCGCCCGGCATTAGTATTGCGTCAAAGAGAAGTGCATCGACTATATCCAAGAGCTCTCTTTGTCCTTCGCCGAAGTCCATCGAGTGCAAGTCACTAAGCACGAGCAAATCCATATCCATGGGAGCTTTTACTGTGTATTCAGCGACCACTAATTTTTTCTTCCACATGAGTAGGGCGAGTGCCATTAACGCGGCGATTGCTATAATCACATAAATCATTTGCGTTTATTTACTTCCATATATATAATGATGTTGTTGATGTCAGCTGGGGTAACACCGCTGATTCTCGAGGCTTGGCCAAGGTTTGACGGTCTAAACTTTTCGAGCTTTTCCTTGGCTTCTGTCTTTAGGCCCTTAACGAGGCTATAATCAAAGTCCTTTAAGGAGCGCTCTTCCATCTTCAAAAAGTTCTCTATCTCTTTATTTTGCTTCTTGATGTAGCCGTCGTACTTGACAATTGTCTCGAGCTCAAGTATTTCGTCCGGCTTATCCATGGATAAATCCATAAACTTAGCTAAGTCATTATAATGTATTTCTGGGCGGCGAAGGAGCTCCTCAAGTGTGACTGCTGTCTTAAGCGCAGTCGTTCCAAGGCTTTCAAGATAAGTGTTTGTCTCTTCCTTAGGGCCTATTGATTTGGCTCTCATTTTTTCAAGCTCACCATCGATGCGTTCTTTTTTCGCAAGCATCCTATTGTAACGCTCTTCGCTCGCAAGACCAATCCTATAAGCATATTCTGTAAGCCTCATATCAGCGTTGTCCTGACGTAGACTTAGTCTATATTCACAGCGGCTCGTCATCATACGATACGGCTCGTTTGTGCCTTTCGTAACGAGGTCGTCGATCAGAACGCCGATGTAGCCCTCGCTGCGCTTGGCCCGATGAACCATTGATTTGGCCCGCGAAAAATAAATTCTCATGCTTTTTGGACTCAAGGCTAAGCTTTAGGGAAGTGGGGTCGATCGCGTCATACTCAATCGCATAGGCGCTCCTCATAATCTCGGAGTGCTCCAGCCCCTCTATCATCCTATACATCTCAACTTGCATCTCCTCAGGAAGCGCCGTCGAAACGCCTTGGATGTACATTTCATCAGTGTCCGTGCCCTCTGGCTCGATGAAAACTTGGTGCTGATCCTTATCCTTGAAACGAAGAACCTTATCCTCTATACTTGGGCAATAGCGCGGTCCTTCGCCAGTTATGTCGCCAAGCGTCCTAGCCGAGCGATCCATGTGTGCCAAAATGTATTCATGCATTGGCTTAGTAGTGTATGTTAGGTAGCAAACAGCCTGATCTTTGAGAATGGCATCCGCCTCATTCATAAATGAGAAGGGGACTATGGTCTTGTCGCCCTCTTGTACAGCCATCTTTGACGTGTCAATGCTGCGCCTATGGACTCTAGCTGGTGTTCCAGTCTTCATTCTACGTAAATCAATGCCATTTTCATTTAACGATGCCGATAGATATCGAGCAGGGAAGCGGCCATCAGGGCCCGACTCGTAATTTAGCTCGCCCTCAAATATTCTTCCTTTAAGGTAAGTGCCTGTCGCCAAAATGACTGCCTTCGCCTCAAGTACAGCGCCTGTAGTCATTCGTACGCCAGTGGCTGTGCCATTATCATCAAAAATGACTTCGTCCACTTCGCCTTGGATTATGGTAAGGTTCGGCTCCTGTTCAAGCGTCTTCTTCATCTCGCGGTGGTAGGCCTGCTTGTCGGCCTGAACGCGCAAAGAGTGCACGGCTGGGCCTTTTGAGGTGTTCAGCATACGCGACTGAATGTAAGTTTTGTCGATGTTTTTCGCCATCTCGCCGCCAAGCGCGTCGACCTCACGAACGAGGTGACCCTTGCCAGTGCCGCCAATGTTTGGATTGCAACTCATTGCAGCGATTGCGTCGAGGCTGATGGTGATAACAGCAGTTTTCTTGCCAAGGCGGGCAAGTGCAAGCGCCGCCTCGCAGCCAGCGTGTCCAGCGCCGACTACGACTGCATCAAACGTGCCTCTAATATATGTTTTTTCTCTTCTTTGCATAAAATCACTTCCTTTAGTCTATTTGCCGATGCAAAAGTTTTGGAATATCTTATCAAGTATCTCGCTGTCGAGCTTCTCGCCAAGTATTTCAAGAAGGCTATCGAGAGCGCCTCTGATGTTGACTATGAGTAGATCGTAGACTTGTTTAGCTTCAGCATCTCTTAGTGCCTCGCTTATGGCTGCGTGCGCTTTATTAAGTAGATCCATCTCCCGTAGATTAGCGTAAACCAAATCATCTTGCGAGATTTCTCCGCCTAAGAACATATCCTTTATCATGTCCTTAAGCGCTTCGAAGCCTTCGCCAGTCTTTAGGCTCGTTAAAATGTATTTTGCGCCTTGCTCGAAATGGTCTAAATACTCACCATTCTCGCCCTCGTCTACCTTATTTAGTATATATATGTGTTTTTTATCTTGAACCATGTCAATGATCTCTTTATCGCCCTCGCTCATAGGCTTTGAGTAATCAAAAACTGCTAGAACGAGGTCAGCGTCCTTGATTGCCTTCTTCGATATGGCGACGCCCATCCTTTCAATTTCGTCCGAGGCCTCACGAATGCCGGCCGTATCCATAAGTTTAAGGCTGATACCCTCAAGGTCGATGTACTCGGTGATCATGTCACGTGTAGTGCCCTCGATATTCGAGACGATGGCCGTTTCTTCGCGAGTAAATGTGTTTAGAAGCGAGGATTTACCAACGTTTGGTACGCCGACGATTGACGTTTTGATGCCGTCCTTAATAAGCGTCGATGTAGATGCGCGCCTAATGTGCTCTTCTAAGCTATTTTTCACATCTGTCAATGTATTCGTGATGCGCTCGTAGCTGATCTCTTCGATGTCCTCTTCTGGATAATCGATAGCAACCTCGATGTTTGCAATGAGCATCTTAAGGCTATCTTCAAGGCCATTAATAAAGTCACGAACTGATCCATCAAAGGCTTTTAGAGACAGGTTATAGCTCATGTCGGTCTTGGCGTTGATCATGTCAGCGACAGCCTCAGCCTGTGTGATGTCGATTCTGCCGCCAATAAAGGCCTTCTTCGTAAATTCGCCGCGCTCAGCAAGTTCCGCGCCATTTTTCAATAAGAGATTAAGTATACGTCTTTGACTAATTACACTGCCGTGCGAATATATCTCGACCATATCCTCTGTAGTGTAGGTATTTGGCGCCTTCATAAAGCATATCAGAACCTCGTCAACAAAGTCATCCCCGTCATAAATCCTGCCGAAGTACATGTATTTATTTTTAAAATCATCTTTGCCGCTTGCCGAGCGAAAAATTTTCTTCGCAATAGCAAAACTATTTGCCCCGCTCATCTGTATTTTCAATTAGGCTAGCATCTTTGCCATGTCAAGCAAAATCAATATCTATAGTATTTTTGCCTTCTTTAGTAAAATCACTTTCTCCATCAATTTTGCCTTGTCTAGCAAAATCACTTTCTCTAGCAAAATTACTATCTAAAGCAATTTTGTAAGCTATGTAAAATTAATTCATCTAGCAAATTCGTTCATCATGGCAAATCCATTGCCATAAACAAGGCCATTACCATAATCATAAAGATAAATAAAAAAGAGGCTATATAAGCCTCCTAATTACTTCGCTATGATACAAACTCTTCTGTGAGGCTCGTTGCCCTCAGAAAATGTTTTTACGCCTTCAATACCTGCTAAGGTTTCGTGAACGATACGTCTGTCATAGCTAGTCATGTACTCTAATGAAACCTTAGTACCATACTTTCTAGCCCTTTCACAACCTTGTATAGCAAGCTCTCTAACTTTCTCTTGTCTTTTCTTTCTGTAGTCGCCAACGTCGATGTAAAGCCTCTTAAACTCAGCAAGCGACTTGTTTAGCTGAATTTGCGCTATCGTGTTCATAGAGTCCGTGATTTTCTTCGCCATGTTCATGGTCCTCGCAGCTGCAATTACAGCTATTTACATCATCATAAATAACCTCAATCACAGCGTCCTTTGCGCCGATACCTAAAAAACCTTTACTATCTTCATTTATTACATCAACAGTGAAGGCGTCTCTACTCATGCCAAGTTCAGTCTCAGCCTTGATTATAGCGTCTTCAATAGTCTTCGCTTCAAATCTACTTTTCACTTACAATTACCTCCTCTTTCTTAATGATCCTATTTTGTACAAACTGTTGAATTGCAGCAAATAGGCTTGATACAGCCCAGTACAAAGCTAGGCCAGCTGGATATTTAACTGTAAAGAAAAATGTCATTAAAGGCATAAAATACTGCATCATATTCATAGACTTCGATTGCTGCTGGTCAGTCATACCGACCTTTGGCGTAGTCACACTCATTAAAAGCGTTACAAGCGTTGCAATCAGCGGAAGTCCATACCAATATGGGTCAGCAAGAGATAAATCCTTAATCCAGAAAAACGCTTTTGACATAGCAGCGTATTTTGCTTCACCGAATGCGTTAATAGCTGGATTTTGGCATACTTGTAAGAACGCAATCAAGATAGGGAACTGAATAAGTAGTGGTAGGCAGCCGCCAGTTATCGACGCGCCCTCTTGTCTGTAAAGCTCCATAACCTTTTGAGAGGCGATCTGTTGATCGTAGCCGTACTTCTCTTGAATTTCCTTAACCTTAGGCTGTAAGTCCGCAGTCTTCTTCATCTTCTTGGTAGAAGAAATTTGTAGTGGCAAAACCAGTAATTTCACGATAATAGTCGAGATAATGATAGTCATTGCCAAAAACGAGAAGTTTGCAGGCTCAGCGCCCATGCTAGCAAGCTGATCATATATGAAATTAAAAAGGTAACCTAAAATTTTACCTAACATATAAATCCTCCTTACGATAAATAAAGCCTAAAGGAAAACTATACAAGCGGGTCATAGCCGCCCTTTGACCATGGATTGCAGCGAAGCACACGCTTAACAGATAAATACAAGCCTTTGAAAAAACCATATTTCTCAAAAGCCTGGATCGCATACTCAGAGCAAGTTGGCGTGAAAATACAGCTGGGCCTCTTGTGAAAAATCTTATGTGCCACAAAGCGGTAAAACTTCACCACCATAACCATAATCCTACTCATAAGCTTTATCCTTTAAAACATTTATTTTTCTTAACAAAGAAAGAAATCTTTTTCTAATCTTGTAGAAATCGTAGTCAATAACCGTAGGCTTAACCGAAATCACAATGTCATAAGGCTTATCAAAATCCTCTGCGTGCGCCTCGATGATGGCCTTGAGCCTTCTCTTTAGTAAATTCCTCTTATTCGCCTTGCCGTACTTTTTACTAATAGCAAAACAAAACCTAGGGTGATCTAGGTTATTATAGCGGTAATATACCGTAAAAGACTCGTTAAAGGCCTTCTTCTTCGACAAGAAAACCCTGTTAATATCTACTTTCTTTCTTAAACTCAAATACCTTTGCATAAATTATGCAGTTAATCTCTTTCTTCCTTTTAATCTTCTTCTTCTTAAGACATTTCTACCAGACTTAGTTGACATTCTTTTTCTGAAACCATGTTCAACTTTTCTTTGTCTTTTCTTAGGTTGATAAGTTCTCTTCATTTATATACACCTCCTATAGTACATAAACTCCTATAGTAATTATAATTAATTAAGAGGCCTTTGTCAAGAGAAAATTATGAAAATATTAATATAATAGATAAATTATGCTAATGGCCGGGCCATTTCATAAAAAAATATACTCATAAGTAGAGCAGCGCCTCTACAGATGATTAGAGCGTCTGGATAAGTTTCAACACCAGGGATTTTAAAAGCAGCCGGCTTCAAATATAAGAAAAAGAAAGTCCCAGCCACGATGATCTTTAGTATAAAGTAATCCAAAAATGTCATCTTCTTCTTGTTGTTCATGATAAACCTCCTTTGATTATAACTTTATTATAACACAGCAGGGGAGGTAGTTCAAGATGATTTTAGTGGGGATGATGGTGGAGCGCGAGTACTTGATTTACTTAAATCGTTTTGCACGCGAATCCACTTTTCTAATTAAATTTTCTTATGATTTTCTACTTAATAAATAGTGAAATTGATTAAATGCCACAAATATAGTTTCAGACAGGATTTGAAGCAATAGTATTTTTATTTTTCTGCAAACCCGCCAATTGTTTTTCGTACTTTTACCACAAACCCGACAATTGTTTTTTGCACTTTTACCACAAACCCGACAATTGTTTTTTGCACTTTTACCACAAACCCGACAATTGTTCAAGAAATTTTACGGGGATAATGCATGGGCGGGGATTATGGTTGGGCACCTTTACATGATTTACTCAAATCGTTTTGCACGTGAATCCACTTTTCTAATTTTCCTTTTGCGCCTAGATTGATTTTTCTAATAAGCATATGACGCGCGCTTGATGAAGCAGGCTTACCTTAAAATAATTTCCTCTTAGCCATAGCAAAATGACTTTCAAAAGTAAAATAGCTTTCCATAGTAAAATTACTTAAGAAGTCCTCCTTGAAAGATATAGCAAAATGCATATGATTTTTTATTTTGTTATATCTTTCAAGGCTAATAGGGGAGGTAAAATTACTTTTCGAAGTAAAATTAATATTTTAGCAAAATTAAGAAAAGTGATTTTTCTTCTCTAATTTTATATTTAAGATGAAAATTTTGTATTCACTATCAAACGACAGAAAAGTGTATTAACGAGCGAAGCATTCGGAGAAAACTGCTTTAATTTCTTGGCGAAGTGAGCCGCCCGTGGGCTCATCTAGCTGAGCGAAGCGAACGGATATGAGACCACAGGTGAACAAGCTTAGAAATTATCAGTTTTCGTAGACGAGCAAGTGAGTTAATCACTTTTCGTTAAGTATCGCAATCAAATCACTTTTCTTTATAAGAAGAAAAGCACAAATATTTTCCAGACACTGTCTGGAATTTATTTATAAGAGCAAAACTATTATCGTGGCAAAACTATAAACATTTGCCAAACACTGTCTGTTAAATTCAGTTTTTATATCGAATAAGTAGAAGTGAAAAACCATTATCGTGGAAGTTTATAAACAGTTTTTCCACAGACAAGAAAAATAAATGTTGATAATTTTTTTATTTGTTGATATAATATAAAAGACATAGAAAATAGCGAAGATATTATCCTAGTATTTGTGAATAAACTGTGGATATCCTGTGGAAATGTTGATAAATTTATGGACTTATCCACAGAAATGGGCTATTATTCTATGCACAAGGGGATTCGAGTAAATATACATATATAGACAGATGCCTGTGGATAAACTATCCACATAGGACGGAGGTAAAATTATGAACAACGCAAAGTCTCTATTTGCATCGTGTGTGGAGGCGCTTAAGGAAGACATTCCTATCAATAATATCGACTTGTGGATCAGTGTTTTAGAGCCGGTCGGCTTGGAGGATGGTATTTTGGTACTTTTGGCTCCAAATATATTCATAAAGAGTATAGTTGAGTTCAATTACAAGGACACTATCAAGAAAAAACTTGTGTCGATGGACGAGGGTGTGAGTGATGTCAAGGTTTTGGACCCTTCTCAAGGCTACGATTACAAACAAAGTGTTGAGGAGACGTCAAAAAAAACTGGGGATATAATTCCAAATTTGAATCCATATTTCACGTTTAACAGGTTTATTCCGGGGGATGCGAACCTTTATGTTTTTGAAAATTCGAAGAGAATAGCGGAAAATCCTGGGCTTTTATACAATCCATTCTTCCTTTTTGGTAAGACTGGTCTTGGAAAGACGCATTTGATTAATGCTATAGGCAATAAGATGCTAAAGGATCACAAGGATTTTAGGCTTTTATATATCACGAGTGAGGACTTCACAAATGAGCTTATTAGCTGCTTACAGAACAGAACGATGCGCGAATTTAAGGAGAAGTATCGCTCTTTGGACTGCTTGATTATTGATGATATTCAGTTTTTATCGTATAAGGATCAAACGCAAGAGGAGTTTTTCCACACTTTTAACGCGCTTTACTCTATGAACAAGCAGATAATTATAGCGTCTGATAGGTCACCTAGTGACATTAAGAATATTCAGGACAGAATTATTAGTCGTTTTGAAAGTGGCTTAACTATTGAGGTTAAGCAGCCACCTTTGGAAACACGTATTGCCATTCTAAAAGCGAAGGCGGATGAAGAGAACTTGGATGTCTCTGATGATGTGCTTGAATACATCGCGAAACGCGCTAAGCAAAACATTCGTCAGCTTGAGGGGGCTCTTATGGGTGTCAAAGCTGCTTCGGAGCAAGAAGACGGTACAAAGCTTGAAATTACTGTACCTTTGGCGAAGAGTGCGCTTGATTTTATGAGTCAAAGTGAGGAAAAAGAGATCACCATCGACTCGATTAAGGAAGCGGTTGCGAAGTATTTTAACATTTCGATTGAGGATATGAATTCGAAGAGGAAGCACTCTGATATAGCAATTCCAAGGCAGATAGCGATGTATTTCGCGCGTGTTAATACTGATTTATCGTACCCAAAGATTGGGGAAGCTTTTGGTGGACGCGATCACTCTACTGTGATATATGCCTACGAAAAGATTTTGAAGGAAAAGAAGACTAAGGCGAATATTAGGGACGCAGTTGAGACTTTGGAAAAGATCATCTGTGGATAAGTCCTCTTTACTGAACATTTAATTCAGAAGACCTGTGGATAAATATTGATGATAAATATGGATTTGATAAACTTATCCACAATTATACAGGACCTACTACTATTACTCTTTATTAATCTTATTATATAGAAAATAGAGTTCAGGTAAAAATGGTAGAAGAACAAAACTATTATCATAATGAAAAATATTTTAAATGTTATATATATATATGGAAGACCATTTCCATTAACAAGAAATAAATGAGGTGAAAAGATGAAATTTGTAATCGACAAAGATCAATTTTTAAAACATATTACAATCGCTCAAAGGGCTATCTCTCAAAGAAGTCCTCTAGAAATTCTTGAAGCGATTAAGATAACTGCAGCAAATAACAGAATTAGGCTCGTTTCGACTGACACTGAATTAACTATCATCAGTGAATGTGAATGTACTGTAGTCGAAGAGGGCACTTGCTGCTTCTCAAACAAACTTCTTTCTGATATAGTTAGAAAGGTGCCATCTGGTGAGATCAGCTTTACTTCAAACGGCGATGACGTTGAGATCAAGGCAAAGTTCTCGAAATTCAATCTAAAGAGCATGCCGCACGACGATTATCCAGAGATTGACACGCACTACAGCTTGGACAAGTCTGTGAAATTAACTATGAAAGAGCTTAATAAGATTATCAAGAAAACACTGTTCTCAACTAGTCAAGATCAAGCGAGACCAACGCTTTGCGGCGTTTACTTCAAGTTTGAAGATGGCCTTTTAAGCGCGGCAAGTCTTGACGGCTACAGAATTAGCTCACTAAAGTTCAAGGCAGCAGTTGAGGAAAATAGCTCATTTATTGTGCCTTACAGAACTTTAGCTGAAATACAAAAGATGCTTGACGACACAGACGATATCGTGGAAATATCTTATGCAAGGGACAAAGCTGTCTTTAAAATAGACAGTGCACTTCTATATACAAGGCTGATAGAAGGCGACTTCTTTAACTACGAAGAAGTCTTCGCAAGCGAGGACTACACTACTGTTGAGATCAATAGGATGGATCTAGTGAACGCAATAGAAAGAGTTTCCTTGATAGGTTTTGAGGACAGAATCAGTCTTATTGTCATGGACTTTAAGGACAATAACCTTAACATTGCCGCGTCAAATGAGCTTGGTAACGCGACTGACGACAGCATGGTAGAAAAAACTGGCGACGACATCAAGATCGGCTTCAACGGCCGCTATGTTCTTGAAGGTCTCAAGGCCATGAGCACGGATAAGCTAACTTTGAAGCTTTCTGAAAGCATCAGACCTATGAAGATTTACGAGGGCGAGGAATATCGTTACCTTGTTTTACCTGTAAAAATGCAAGCATAAGAGAGTATATATAATAATAGTAGAGATTAGGTGAGAATTATGAAGTTTAAGCTAGAAGACGAATACATTCAGCTGCAAAATGTTTTAAAGGTTTGCGCGATTGCCCAAAGCGGTGCCATGGCTAAAAACATTATTCAAGATGGTCTAGTCAAGGTCAATGGCGAGGTAGAGACTCGCAGGGGTAAAAAGATTAGGCAAGGCGACGTGGTCACTGTATTTGACGAAAGTATCGAGATATGTTAAAGAGTTTAAAGCTTGTAAATTACAGAAGCTTCTCAAAATTATATTTGAAGTTTCATCCAAAAAAAAACATAATTTTGGCGAACAATGCCAAGGGCAAATCGAATGTGATTGAGTCGATTTATATGCTCAGCTTTTTGAAGAGCTTTAGAACTGAGCGAAATGCGGAGCTGATCAAGTTTGGCAATGCATCGGCCTATGCCTCTTTCGAGTACCTTTACAAGGATATTTTAAATCGTGTTGAGATCACGATTGAGCCCAAGGGCAAGCTCGTCAAGCAAAATGACAAGATGATCAAGAATGCCAAGGAGTACAATCAACGCTTTGAGGCGGTTCTCTTTGAGCCCTTCGACTTAAACATCTTAAAAGGCGCTCCAGGACTTAGGCGTAAGTACATTGACAGCATATTAACAAGGCTGTCGCCGTCGTATCGTGACGAACTACTTAGCTACAATAAAGTGCTTATGAACAGAAATAAGGCTTTAAAAATGTACAAGGATAAAAATTCTTTAAAGGCAGTCTTAAAGTCCTACGATACACAGCTCATCACGCTTGGCGCGGCTCTCGTAGAGAAGAGAAAAACATTTACGGAGAACTTTAACGCCATTTGCAAGGCCATACATATGGACTTAAGCGGCGGAGACGAATTACTGATCGAGTACAAGACTAACATTGATATAGATAGTGACATAAAAATGGCTTACGAAAATGTTTTCACAGCCAATCTTGACAAGGATATCGAGCGAAAAACGACTGCGCTGGGCCCTCATAGAGATGATTATACTATAATTATAGCGGGCAATGAGGCGAGGAAATTCGCTTCGCAAGGCCAATTAAGAACTGTGATGCTCGCGATGAAGATTACTGAACTCAAGATGATAAGCGCATTTAATAAGGATGTGACGCTTTTACTTGACGATGTTTTTTCAGAGCTTGACAAAAAAAGAAAGAAATACCTTCTTGATGCGGTGGGTGATATGCAAGTAATATTCACGCTTCAAGACATGGATGATATAAAAGATTTAATTGACGATGACTATTTACTTATAAAGTTAGAAACGAATGAAATGATTTACGGAGGAAGAAATGGAAGATAAAAATTATAATGCGGGTAGTATTCAGGTCCTTGAGGGACTTGAACCCGTTAGAAAAAGACCGGGTATGTACATCGGCTCAACTGGCACAAAGGGTCTACACCACTGCGTTATGGAGGTTATGGACAACTCCATCGACGAAGTTTTGGCTGGCAGAGCGGATACGATAAACGTGAGGATTTACAAAGACGGAAGCATCTCTGTTGAGGACAACGGCTCGGGTATACCGGTTGAGGTGCATCCTAAGACTGGCAAATCGACTTTGGAGACAGTTCTTACTGTGCTTCATGCGGGCGGTAAGTTTAATAACGACGCATACAAGGTATCAGGCGGTCTTCACGGTGTTGGTGTTTCATGCGTTAACGCTCTTAGTGAATGGCTGATAGCGACTGTTAAGCGTGGCGGCCACATCTATGAACAGCACTTTGCTAGAGGCAAGGCGCAAGGCGACATCGAGGTCGTTGGCGATACTAAGGAATCGGGTACTACAATACAATTTATGCCGGATGAGGAAATATTTGACACGACTGAATTTTCAAAGGAAGTCCTTGTTAATAAGTTTAGAGAAACTGCCTTCCTTAATAAAGGCGTTCGTATCACTCTAATTGATGAAAGAGAAGAAGATCCACAAGAGGAAGTTTTTCACTACGAAGGCGGGATCAAGAGCTTTGTTGAGTACATCAACCGTAGCAAAAACGCCATCACAAACGATATCATCTACTTCGACAAGTCCATGGACGACTGCGAGCTAGAAATTGCAATGCAATACACTGACGGTTATTCGGAAAACGTTTTAACCTTTGCAAATAACATACACACAACAGAAGGCGGCTACCATTTGACTGGTTTTAGAAACGCTTTAACAAGAGCGCTTAATGATTATGGTAGGAAAGCCAATATTATAAAGGAAAAAGAAGAAAATCTTTCTGGCGATGACGCGAGAGAGGGTCTGACTACCAAGAGCTTAATGACTACTTCGAGCTTCATCCTCAAGAAGGAAAGAAGATTATCGAAAAGGCGATATCGGCGCAAAGGGCTCGTGAAGCGGCTAGAAAGGCGCGTGACCTATCCAGAGGCAAAAGAAGTGTGCTTGACAACACAACTTTACCGGGCAAATTGGCGGACTGCCAATCGAACGACAATACTGAGACAGAGATCTTCATAGTCGAAGGGGACTCAGCCGGCGGATCTGCTAAGCAAGGCAGGGACAGAAAGTTCCAAGCAATTCTGCCACTTAGAGGTAAGATACTTAACGTAGAAAAGGCGAGACTCGACAAAATACTTGCTTACGAAGAGATAAAGGCGATGATCACTGCTTTTGGTACAGGTATCGACACAGAATTTAACATAGAAAAGCTTAGATATGGCAAGATCATCATCATGACCGATGCCGACGTCGACGGAGCTCACATAAGGACACTTCTACTAACATTCTTCTTTAGACACATGAGAGAGCTTGTTGACGATGGACACATCTACATCGCTCAGCCACCACTATACATGGTTAGCAAAAACAGAAAAGAGTACTACGTTTATGACGATGACGAGCTTGAAGAATTACTTAAAGAGATAGGCAGAGACAACTACACAATTCAGCGTTACAAAGGTCTTGGTGAAATGAACCCTGAACAGCTTTGGGAGACTACCATGGACCCAGAACATAGAATACTTTTAAGAGTCAATGTTGATGACGCTGTTAACGCCGACGAGATATTCTCCATGCTCATGGGTGACAAGGTCGAACCGAGAAGAGAATTTATTGAAAAGAACGCAAAATACGCGTCGAACTTAGATATATAATGAGGTAATAAGATGACAGATGAAGTAATTTTAAAAGAAAAACAATTTAAGGATGTCAATGTCGAGCACGAGATGAAGTCGAGCTACTTGAGCTACGCGATGAGCGTTATAGTCTCAAGAGCGCTTCCTGACGTAAGAGACGGATTAAAACCGGTTCACAGAAGGATACTTTACTCGATGAACGAACTAGGCATCACACCGCAAGGTCAGTACAGAAAGTCCGCCAGAGTAGTCGGTGACGTACTTGGTAAGTACCACCCACACGGTGACTCGGCCGTTTACGACGCTATGGTTAGACTTGCGCAAGACTTCAACACTAGATATTTACTAGTTGATGGCCATGGTAACTTCGGCAGTGTCGATGGCGATGGCGCTGCTGCGATGCGTTACACTGAAGTAAAGATGACAAAGATCGCCATGGAGATGCTCAGGGACATTAACAAGGACACAGTCGATTACATGCTAAACTTCGACGAGACAACGAAGGAACCAGTTGTGCTTCCATCACGTTTCCCGAATTTACTTGTCAATGGTTCAGCAGGTATAGCTGTTGGTATGGCGACAAACATGGCGCCACACAATCTAAAGGAAGTTATCGACGCTTGCGTTGCCTACATCGATGACAAGGACATAGATGTCGAAGGACTTATGAAATACATCAAGGGACCAGACTTTCCTACAGGCGCTTTGATTATGGGTAAAGACGGCATCAAAGAGGCCTACAGCACAGGCAGGGGCCGTATCGTACAGAGAGCACTTTGTGAGATAGAAGAGAAAAAGGGCAGAGAAAAGATAGTTGTAAGAGAGCTGCCATACCAAGTAAACAAGGCAAAACTTATACAAAAGATAGCCGAACTCGTAAGAGATAAAAAAATCGAAGGCATATCAGACATTAGAGACGAGTCCGATAGAGATGGTTTAAGAGTAGTTATAGACATAAAGCGTGATCAAAGCGCCAACATTGTCCTAAACAATTTATATAAGCAAACTCAAATGCAAAACACTTTTGGTATAATCAACCTAGCCCTTGTAAATGGCGAGCCAAAGGTACTTACGCTTAAAGAGTTAATTGAATACTACATTATGCATCAATATGAGATAATAACTAGAAGAACACGTTATGATCTTGCAAAAGCTGAGGCTAGAGCGCATATCGTCGAAGGACTTCGTATTGCACTTGACCATATCGATGAGATAATCAAGGTAATCAGAGGCTCAAAAGACGACAAGGCTGCTGCTAATGAGTTAATGACTAGATTTAAGCTAAGTGAAATTCAAGCAAGTGCCATCTTGGAGATGAGACTTAAGAGATTAACAGGACTTGAAAGAGACAAGCTTGAAGAAGAATACCTTGAACTGATAAAATTAATTAATCAATATAAGGAAATACTTGGCTCAGAAAGACTGATCTATGGCATCATCAAGGATGAGCTTATAGAGATAAGAGACAAGTACCAAGACTTAAGAAGAACAAGAATCATGCCAGACCCAGGCGAGATCGATACCATAGACATGATAGAGGACGAAGACGTTGTAATCACTCTAACACACTTTGGTTACATCAAACGTATGCCAGAGGGCGCATACAAGATGCAAAAGAGAGGCGGTAAGGGCGTTCAAGGCATGCAAAGACGTGACGAGGACTTCGTTGAGGACATCTACGTTGTATCGACCCACGACGACCTACTATTCTTCACAGACAAGGGCAGGGTCTACGCCATCAAAGCCTACGAAATACCAGAAAGTTCGCGTCAAGCGAGGGGACTTGCCATAGTAAACCTAGTTCAGCTTGAAAAAGACGAGAAGATCTCAGCCATCATCCCAATAAAGAGAGATGAAGAAGGTGGCTATTTATCAATGCTTACAGAGCAAGGTATATACAAGAGAACTAGCCTTGACGAGTTCAAAAACATCAAGAAGAGAGGTCTTAAGGCGATAAATCTTAAGGACGACGACAAGGTTATAGGCGTTAGAAGAACTGCCGGAGACGAGAAGATCGCCTGCGTTACTAAGATGGGTAAGATACTGATCTTCGACGAAAAAACTACTAGAGCCATGTCAAGGACAGCGATGGGCGTTATTGCGATGAAGCTAAATAAGGACGACTGCATAGTCTCAATCGAAGTCGCTGACAAGAAGACAAGCCTTTTGATGATCACTGAGAATGGTTATGGCAAGAAGACAGCCTTTGATGAATTTAAGGTACAAGCAAGAAACGGCAAGGGCATGATCTGCTACAAAGTCACAGGAAAGACAGGACCGATAGTCGTTGCAAAAGCTGTAGAAGAGGAAGATGAGATTATGATCATCTCACTTAAAGGCGTTATAATCAGAATAGACAGTGACAGTATAAATGAATTAGGAAGAAACACACAAGGAGTTATACTTATGAAGCAAGCCGACGACAAAGTTGCCAGCGCATCAAAGTTTGTCTCCTCAGTAGAAGAATAAATATAGGAGGGCCATATGTTTGATTTAGACTTAATCGACCAAGGGGATCACTACCTTATCGAGCTGATAGGGGACCTCGACATTTACAATAACAAAAAATTCAAAGAAAAGCTAGCCGACATCTACGAAGATCTTGATAAGGACCTAGTCGTAGATTGCTCGCGTCTTGAATACATTGACTCTACAGGCCTTGGTAGCTTTATAAGTCTACTAAAATTGACAAGAGACGAAGAAAAAGAAATCACAGTAAAAAATTTAAAGAAGAACATCAAGAAAGTCTTCAAAATTACTGATTTAGATAAATTATTTAACCTAGGAGACGACGAATGATATTTACACTAGATATTGAAAATAAGGAGAATTACCTTTCAATCTTTAGACTCATGGTCAGCAAGGTCATGGCAGAGGAAAATTACAAGTTTGACGATATAGAAGACACAAAAGTCGCCGTTGGAGAGATGGCTTTGGTGGCTCATGCCATTAACAAAGACAGAGTCAAAATGGATATCAAATTCAAAGAAAAGTCGATGATCATCACCATCTACCTAGATAAATATCCCGAGGGCGATGACTTCGAGATGAACATCGACATCATCAATGCACTTTCCGAAGCGATGCTCATTCAAGACGATAGGATTGAAATTATAAGGAAGAGACCATGACAAAGGCGAAGAAGAAGGACGACGTACAAAAGCTTTTTGAAGAGTACAGAAAAACTGGCGACCAGGCGCTTAGAGATGAGCTAATCGAGAGGAACCTCTACATTGCCGAGATACTTGCGAAGAAATTCGTCGGCAAGGGCATCGATTACGACGACATCTTTCAGATAGCGTCACTGGGCCCGCGTTCAAGAGAACACGGAGAAGGTCAAAGACGCTTACCATCATTTAAGTATGGTCAATGGCGAAGTGCCCACAGTTAAGGAGATAGCGGAGTACCTAGGCATAGAGACCGACGAGGTTTTGCTTGCGATGGACGCGGGCAAGGTTTATACGCCTCAGTCAATAGACTTTGAGATAGGAACTGATGACAAGAAGACCGCACTCGCTGACATCATAGGCGACGACGACCAAAGCTTTAAGGACTTTGAAGATAGAGAGCAGCTCGATAGCTGGATGAAAAACCTTTCAAACACCGAAAAGGAAATAGTGAGAAAGAGATTCAAATTCCTTAAGAAAGTTTACCGAGCCAGTCGTTCGTTACTTGAATGGCAAAGGCGTTAAGGCAGAGTTTACCGGCAGAAACGATATTATTGTTAATGGCAGAAAAATTTCAGGCAACGCTCAGTACAAGGACAGAGAGCTCATGATACACCACGGAAGCATCATTTATCAGGATAGTCCCATTGACATAGGAAGATTGCTTACGCCAGCCAAATTAAAGCTTGCGAAGAAGTCATTAACAAGCGTAAAGAGCCGCATCACAAGCCTTAAGTCCATGATGAATATGGATATATCCATGTTTATAGAAGAGCTTAAAGACTATATCAAGGACTATTACCATATAGATGAAGAATATATTTTAAGTGATGACGAATTAAAAAAAATAGAAGAGATAAGAAAAAATAAATACGCAAACGACGAGTGGACCTACGGCCGCTACGGCAAATTCGATAAAGTGCACTCATTTGCGAGCGACGCCTGCGTTGTGGATATCTATTTGAAAGACCATAATAATGTTATAGAAGACATCCGCATAGACGGCGACTACTTCGGAGAAAAAGCAAAAGAGGATTTGGAAGGACTATTCAAGGGCGTAAAACTTGAAAAAGATGATTTAATTAGGGCGCTCTCGGGTATTGATATGAGTGAATACATCGAGGGCATCACGAAAGATGAACTTGCAGAAAATATTTTAAAAACGAAATTAGGTGATTAAATGCAAGAGTGGAGTGCTACAAGTCGAGAACAGCGACATTTATGATACTTGGGGAGAATTGTACTCGTAATTGCAGGTACTGTAACGTCACTACGAAGAGGCCAGAAGAGGTTGACCCACACGAGCCAGAGAATTTGGCAGAAGCGGTGAAGATACTTGGGCTTAAGCACGCAGTTATTACCTCAGTTACAAGAGACGACCTTGCTGACGAGGGAGCCACACAGTTTAGAGACGTCATAAGATGGGTGAGAAAGCTAAATCCAGATACAACAGTCGAAGTACTAATCCCAGATATGCACGCGAAAAAAGATTTGCTTGACATAGTCATGGACGAAAAGCCAGATATACTAAACCACAATATCGAGACCATAGAGAGACTCTTCCCAGAAGTGCGTAAAGAAGGAAGCTTCAAGGACTCAATCGAAGTCATTAAGTACGCCAAAGAGAAGGGCCTTAAGACAAAGAGCGGATTTATGGTAGGACTAGGTGAGACAAAAGAAGAAGTTTTGGATTTGATTAAGGAACTTTACGAAGCAGGCTGCGATTATATTACAATAGGACAATATCTAAGACCAAGCCTTAAACACTACGAAGTCAAGAGATATGTCCATCCGGATGAGTTTAAAGAGTATGAAGAATACGCTTTGAAAATAGGTATAAAGAAAATTTCCGCTGGGCCTTTTGTTAGAAGTATATAGTTTTATGGAAAATAATCATCTCTTTTTAATGGCTTGTATTTGCAGTGTTCAATAGGTAAAAAATTATCCCAATCTTCTTTGTTGTAATTATATGAGTGTTTAGGTATATTAAAATAAACTGAAAAATATATTTTATTGCCTTTCCATGAATAATAAGTATAGTTATAAGTATACAGTACATCATCTTTATAAATAACACTAATTACAAAACAATTATGAATATGATCCTTTGATACTTGCATTGTGATTATATTAGTTTTATCAATTCCTTGTGCAGAAATATATTCATAAAATTTATTCAAAGCAATTTCTTTTTTAATTGGATTTTCGATTATATAAAAAATACTAATTATTAAAATAATAATAATAAGTATTTTAGTTTTTTTTAAAAATTTCATGTTATAAGCTCCTAATATATTTTAATAGATTATATCACATAAAACAATAATATTCAAAAATGGATATAGATTCACTTCTATATCCATTTTTCTATGTCTATCGCTCGGCGTATGTCAAAGACCCGTCATACGTCTATCGCTAATCATATGATTAGTAATTTTACTATACCAAACGCCCGTCATTCAATAAACAGAATTTTCATTTCTCTTCTATTATATATAGGGGGCATATATATAGGGGGCAAACTTATAAATATTATAAATACGATTCGCGCGTGAAACGATATTTGCGTTTTACGAATTGAATTAATTGTAAATAATCTATTATCTAAAGCAAAACGATTTTAAAAAGAGCTAAGAGCGGCGATGAATGAGTGAAGTAAGAATTATCTACTGCTGTTGACTATGATGTACAAATGTAAAAAGAATTTTAAAAATTTATTAAAAACTAATTTCTTAGATAAAATGTGATGATTGTGCGAAGTGGACTGACGAGGCAAGCGGAGCGTATAAGTGCATACTCGAGCATTGCCGAGGAGGGAACAAGCGCAAGGGCGCATTTTAGCAAGAAATATACTACAGCTAGTATTAGACGAAGGATCTATATACAATTTTAAAAATTATTTTAAAATTGTTTGATTTTTTTCAAAAAAACCCTTGACAAATAACTTTTTAAATGGTAGAATGGATAAGTCATCTGGAAAAACCATATGGCAAGCAAAACTGAATAAAAGTGAAAAGAACGATTTAAACCAATCAATTTTTTTTATTGATAAATAATTTCGAATTTAAGAGCCAAGGATAACTTGGGATTAAATAACCATTTAATCGAGAGTTTGATCCTGGCTCAGGACGAACGCTG
>QWCE01001630.1_pt1 | contig 61780 bp, 60 predicted proteins | sample 1972531 | NCBI WGS metagenome assembly QWCE01 (sample SAMN09866716, study PRJNA288562) | Human gut metagenome isolate term4_stool, whole genome shotgun sequencing...
AAGCTTTAGTGTCGATTTCACCGGTCCATTATGTTTCATTGCAAAAAGATACTTCGCCTGAGCGCCGAATTTTTCTTCGACTTCTTTTTTTATTGCCTCATTGTCATTAAATAATAAGCCCATCGTCCCTCCTATTTAAAAATGAATACATCAGTGAGCTCTTTCTCCAGTACTTTCGCAATTTTATAGGCGGTCTCCAAGGTGGGGCTGATGGTGTTATTTTCATAGGCCATAATAGAGCGACGCTTTAACCCCACAGCTTGGGCCAATTTCTGCTGCGAAAGATGCTTTTCTTTCCTAAGTTCGCGTATTCTGTTTTCAATTTCTACTTCCATACCTCATCCTCTTCGAATCGGTGTCGCTGTACTATTTATAGTACAATGTTTGTACTATAAATAGTACAGCGAACTTCCTTTCCTGTAAATACTATCCCCACTTTAAGCAAACTTCGTCGAATTGATGGACTTAGAAAAAACGGATGCCGAATATTTCAGCCTCCGTTTTTCTTACTCCGGTCATCCCTATGAATCTATTTTTGCCGGGCCTTACCATGACATTTGCTTGCGGGACCAAACGATTCATTAAATCTTTTTTCTTTCCCTGATTAAGCCTCCGGTTCGAACGGGGGTTCTTTTCATTCTCATGACTTTCTTTTCGGAAACCATGGAATCACGCGATTCACTTCTTTACAGTAAGTAGCATAGGTCTCGCCGAATTGGCGATGCAGCCACTTCTCTTCCGTCTTTTTCATTAACAAGGTGAGCATCAACCAGAAGAGAATAGGCAGTAGAAGCAAGAGAACATTGGCGGCGAAGAGCAAAGCGCCGGTAAATACAAAAATAAAGGCGGAGTAAACGGGATTGCGCACCACCCCGTAAACGCCGGTGGTAATTAGCTTCGTCTCCCGCACCTTAAGATTGATTTTCTCCACGATCACCGCCGCGATCCACAGCCCCGCTCCGAAAAGAATAGAGAGGATTCCGGCGACTTTGAAGAAAAATTTCCCCTGCATGCAGAGGCCCGCGCTTAAAAACTCATGATGACTTAATAATATTCCCGCCACGGTAAGACAGAAACAGATGAAAACATAAATCGGACCGACGCCGAAGGTAGGCATTTTAAAATCCTTTTCTCTCATTATCTCCTCCGAAAACCTGCGCAAATGGCGTGCGCCTTTCATGATACTTTTTATCAGAACCATTATATATGAAAGTGTCCGACGAAGCATAAAAAAATAGATGCCGAAAAACTCGGCATCCATTAAAAATTATTTTCAACCAACTCGGTCATTACCATTGGCGATTGTAATCTTGTTTGTTTCCGGTGACTTGGCCGGCGACTTGATTGGTTAGGCTCTTTTGTTTCTTTTCTTCGAAATCTTTACGAGTCATGACGTCGACAATTTCTACATTTAATTCGACGACATCGAGCCCGGTCATGAGCTTCAGTTGTTTTTCCGTGTATTCTTTTAATTCTTCAAAAATACGGGGAGCCGATTGGCCGAATTCCAAAAGCATTTTGACGTCCAGAACCACTTCTTTACCGTTGATAGTGGCATCCACGCCTTTGGTGTCGTTGGATGCGCCGAAGCTTTCCGTAATGCCGGAGATAATGCCGCCTTTTAAATCCAAGACGCCCTTAATTTCACGAGCGGCAAGGGAGACGATTTTTTCTACGACGGTATTATTAAAGATCAAAGAGTCCTTGTGTTCCACTTCTTTTGCTTCTTCACCGGGAACTTCCGGCAAATCCTTTAGAGCTTCTTTTACTTCTTCTGCATTTTTTTTGAATTCGTTTGTCATAATTCGGTCCTTTCTCTTAACCAATGGAATCTAAAAACTTAAGCACGACGGGATTGCCGTCGAAAAATCCGCCGACGACGAAACCCGCGCCGATTAAAATAACGAGGAGCAGGGTTTTAAAAAACCCTACGGTGATAAACAACAGTCCGAGAATCAAACCCGCCACCATACCCAGGGCGGTCTTTTTATAACGCATCAGCAGAGGCGTTGAGAAAAGACTTCTTCTCGGTCGGCCCGACGGAGGTCCGCCCGTTGCTTGAGGCAGGGGCCCCTGCTTCGGGACGATGTCGTATTCCCCCAGGTAATGAAATTGTTGTTGTTTATCCTGTGTAAATAGTTGCATAGCCTCACCCCGCTATCTGTTCTGTCTTTGCCTCACCCGGATCGGTGAAGGTGACTTCTACATCCCCTACGGGGAAGCCCACGTAGTTTTCTAAATTGTCCCGCACACTCTTTTGAATGGCTTCAGCTAAGGCCTGTAAATCTTCCAGGCCCTTCACGCCGCAGGCAACTTTCGATTTAATCGTCGGCTCTTTGCCGCCGTGAATATACACGGCGACTTCCGGGCGAGACACTTGATGGAAGTCTCTCACCGTGCAGTCAACCACGGACCGCACGGAAGATTCCGTCAAATAGACCTCGCCGTCGTCTCGCTTCAAACGAATGCTTCTTTCCCTCGTCTTTACGATTAAGGAACGCAAGAACAAAAACAAGCCGTAGACGGCGGTGAGCGCCGCAAAGACGGCAAAGACATAGAATCCCCATTCCTGATTTAAAATCGGCAGCAAGGCCTCTTGCCAGGAACTCAGACCCACGGTGTTTCCGTAAAAAGAAAAGAAGCAGACGCAGGAAAAGACGAGAAGTATCAGGGCCACGATAATATCCATGGCCTTTTTGCTTTTTCTCACAAACACGCCTCCCTTGCACGCTTTTGAATCTTATGATTCATCCTTCCTTAAACAGTTACCCGAAGGGCTCGGAATTATGCACGAATTCTCTGGAAATTACTTTTCTTAAGAAAATTTATTCGCTCAATTGTTTTTCAACGAAGGCGGCCCGTTCTTTTAAGTTCTTCAGGTTTTCTTTGTACATTTCCAATTTTTCCCGCTCTTTTTGAACGACTTCGGGTTTGGCTTTGCTGACGAAACTTTCATTGGCTAATTTATTTTCCGCACGTTCGATTTCCGACAGGGTCTTTTCCATATCTTTTTTCAGCCGTTGAGCTTCCTTGTCGTAATCCACCAGATCTTTCATGGGAAGGAAGAGTTCCGCCTTTTCTACTACCACGGAAATGACGTCATCGGATACGGCGTCGCGATCGCCAATTCGCTCGATGGATGTGCAGTTGGCCAAATTGGCGAAATGGGCTTTTATCTCGTCGTAGACTTCCGCCCGGGCGTCATCGTCGGTTAAGAGATAGAGCTTGCTCTTTCTGAAGGGCTCGATGTCCATTTCCGCCTTGGCGTTGCGGATGCCGCGAATGGCTTCACGCAGGACGGAAATTTTTTCCACATCGTCATGATAATTATAGACGCCGCATTCAGGCCAGTCACTGACGATAAGATCCCCTTCCGTAGAGGGCAGGAAGGCGTAAATCTCTTCCGTGATAAAGGGCATAAAGGGATGAAGCATCTTCAAAATCTTTTCCAGCACGTCGAGGAGGACGCCGTAAACCACTTCTCTGTCTTCCACGTCGTCGCCGTAGAGGCGGGGCTTGACCATTTCGATGTACCAGTCGCAGTACTCGTCCCAAATAAAGTCGTGTACTACTTCCGCCGCCATGCCGATGTCGTATTTTTCGATTTTTTCCTGAACCTCGGCAATGGTTTCATCCACGCGGGTCAAGATCCAGCGATCTTCCGTGTGCAGTTTATCTTCCATGACCTTGGCGCCGTAGAAATCCTCCGGCAGGTTCATAAGGACGAAGCGCGATGCGTTCCACAATTTATTGCAGAAGTTTCGGTTGCTTTCCACCCGCTTGTAGCTGAAGCGCATGTCGTTGCCGGGGCTGTTTCCCGTGACCAAGGTGAGACGCAGGGCGTCGGCACCGTATTGATCGATGACTTCCAAGGGATCGATGCCGTTGCCCAAGCTCTTGGACATTTTTCGTCCCTGCTCGTCGCGAATGAGCCCGGTGAGGTAGACGTCGGTAAAGGGCAGTTCCTCGGTGATTTCCAATGCGGAAAAGACCATGCGGATGACCCAGAAGAAAATAATATCGTAGCCCGTGATCAGGACATCGGTGGGATAGTAGTAATCCAAATCAGGCGTAGAATCCGGCCAGCCCATGGTAGAGAAGGGCCACAAGGCGGAGCTGAACCAGGTGTCCAAGGTGTCTTCGTCTTGGCGAATGTTTTTGCCGCCGCAGGCGCTGCAGGTATGAACGGCTTCCTTGGAGACCATGACCTCGCCGCAGTCGTCGCAGTAGTAGACGGGCAGACGGTGGCCCCACCATAATTGTCTGGAGATGCACCAGTCGCGAATGTTTTCAAGCCAGTGAGTGTAGATCTTGCCGAAGCGTTCCGGCACGAAGTGTAAATCGCCCTTTTCGTAAGCTTCCAAAGCGGGCTTGGCCAGCTCTTCCATAGCGACAAACCATTGCTTGGACAGCATGGGTTCGATGACGGTCTTGCAGCGCTCGCAGTGGCCTACGGCGTTGTGGTGATCGTCGATTTTTACCAGATAGCCGCCTTCGTCGAAGTCCTTGACGATGGCTTTACGCGCCTCATCACGCATTAATCCCGCATACTTGCCGGCGTTTTCGTTGAGGCGGGCTTCTTCGTCCATAATTAAAAGTTGACCCAGATCGTGGCGTGCCCCTACTTCAAAGTCGTTGGGGTCGTGGGAGGGCGTGATTTTTACGGCGCCGGTGCCGAATTCCGAATCCACATAGCTGTCGGCGATAATGGGGATCTTTCGTTCGATGACGGGAATAATCGCATGCTTGCCGATGTAATCTTTGTAGCGATCGTCTTCGGGATTGACGGCAATGGCCAAGTCGCCGGGAATGGTTTCCGGCCGGGTTGTGGAGATCATAATGGCGTCGTCTTCCCCGTCGATGGGATAGCGGAAAGTCCACATATGGCCTTCCTGCTCCTTGTGTTCTACTTCCGCATCGGAAAGGGCAGTCTTGTCGTGGGGGCACCAGTTGATGATGCGGTCTCCTTGATAGACCAGGCCTTTGTTATAAAGACGGATAAACATTTCTTCCACGGCATGGGAAAGACCTTCGTCTAAAGTGAAGCGCTCTCTTGACCAGTCGCAGGAAACGCCCAGCTTCTTTAATTGATTGTTAATATTGCCGCCGTATTCTTCCGTCCATGCCCAAGCGGCCTCCAGGAATTTTTCGCGGCCCAGGCCGTCTTTAGACTTGCCTTCGTTGCGAAGCTTCTCCACGACCTTTACTTCCGTAGAAATGGATGCGTGGTCCGTTCCGGGAACCCACAAAGCGCTGTAGCCCCGCATGCGTTTAAAACGAATCAAAATATCCTGCAAGGTATTGTTCATGGCGTGACCCATGTGCAAATTCCCCGTGACATTCGGCGGCGGCATAACGATGGTGAAGGGCTTCTTGCCCTGAGCCTTGTCTTTGTCGCGATCCGGCGTAAATTCGCCTTTGTCCATCCAATCGGCATAGATGCGCGATTCAAAATCCTTGGGATCATAAGTCTTCTGCATACTGTTCATAATTCCTCCTGCAAACAAAAAATCTCGCCCTGAAAAGGACGAGATTCCGCGGTACCACCTTTATTCCGTATTGCTACGGCACTTCTTCCCCATAACGACGGGACGCCGTTTCGCTCGAGGGACAATCTACTCTTCCTTCACTCGATAAAGTTGGCTTAATTATAGAAAGTTTTCTGTAATAAGTCAAGTCTTGTTTAAAATTGTACTAATCCCACTTTCCTATAGACTTTTCTTAGCGTCTTCTGTGCCAAGTAGGATGCTTTTTCCGCTCCCTCTCTGCAAATGGCCTCCAGCTCATCCTTGTCGCCGCGAATGGCGTGGAAGCGCTCTTGCACCGGTGCCAAGCCTTCCACTACCGCTTCCGCTACGGACTCTTTCAATTCGCCGTAGCCTGCGGATTTAAATTCCCGCTCCGCGTCCTCGGGGCTGATGTGTTTAAAGGAGGAGTAAATGTCCAGCAGGTTCTTCACCCCCGGCTGCTCGTCGGTGTAGGCGATGGTGGCCTTGGAGTCGGTGACCGCCCGCTTAATTTTTCGGCGAATGACATCGGGCTCGTCGAGAATTAAAATAAAGGCGTTTTCATCGGGATCGGACTTGCTCATCTTCGATGTGGGATCCTGCAAGCTCATGATCCGCGCACCCACCTTCGGCGCCATAATGTCGGGAATGGTAAAGGTCGGCGAGTAACGGGTGTTGAACCGCTCGGCGATGTCCCGGGTGAGCTCGATGTGTTGCCTTTGGTCTTCCCCCACGGGCACGAAGGACGATTGATAGAGAAGAATGTCCGCCACCATAAGCACGGGATAGTTTAAGAGGCCGGCATAGACTTCCTTTTGTTTTTGGGACTTGTCCTTAAACTGCGTCATGCGGTTTAACTGGCCGACGGAGGTAATGGTGTTTAATACCCAAGCCAGCTCCGTGTGCTCCGGTACTTGGGATTGAATGTATAAAATAGATTCCTTGGGATCCACGCCGCAAGCTACGTAGAGGGCGATTAAATCCAAGGTGCGCTTTCTTAAATCGGCGGGCTTTTGAGGCACGGTAATGGCGTGCATATTGGCGACGCAGTAGATGCATTGGAACTCCTTCTGCAAATCGGAAAAATTACTGAGGGCACCCAGGTAATTGCCGATGGTTAAATTGCCGGAAGGTTGTATGGCGGAGTAAACTACTTTTTTATCCAAAATTTCCTCACTTTCCGCGGCCTATCGGTCGCCGTTCATTTCATCGCTTATCGCTTTTCGGTTCAAAAGCTCTTTAAATTTTCTTTCCACGGTCTCGCGAATCTCGTCCAGATCCACTCTCGTCAATCGACGGTCTTTCAAGACGAATTCGCCGCCGATTAAAACGTGTTTCACATCTTCCGCCTGGGCCGAATAGCACAGGGCGCTGATGAGATTGTTTTTCGGCGTAAAGCTCGGAGAATTTAAATTAAAGCAGGTAATGTCGGCGAGCTTTCCTTCTTCAATGGAGCCGATTTCGTCTTCCTTCGCCAATGCCTTCGCCCCGTTAATGGTGGCCATGCGAAGCACGTCCTCCGCCTTTAACACCTCGGGATCGTAACTGACGCCCTTGGCGATAAGGCTCGCTATATGCATTTCTTCCAACATGTTTTGATTGTTGTTGGAGCTGTCCCCGTCGGTGCCTAAGGCCACGGTAAAGCCTTTGTCCATCATTTTTTGAATGGGGGCGATGCCGCTTGCCAATTTTAAATTGCTGGAGGGATTGTGCACCGGGAAAAATTTCTCGGGATCCACCAGATCCATGTCCTCTTCCGTCATGTGGACGCAGTGGGCGGCGATGGTGTGGACCTTGTCCAGACCCAGGCTCCACATATATTGAATGGGCGTGGTACCGTAGAGGGCCTCGGCATCTTCCATTTCCTTTTTCGATTCGGACAGGTGAGTGTGGAGCACGCCGTCCATTTCGCCGGCCAGTTGGATAATCTGCTTAATGTAATCGCCGCTGCAGGTATAAATCGCGTGCGGTGCCGGTGCCACTTCCATAAGGCCGTCGCCCTTGCCGTGGCTGTTGACGTAAAGCATGCGGGCTTCTTCCAGCTTTTCGTCGCCGCCGCCGTCGATGTCCGTAAGTCCCCGTGTCAATAGGCCCCGCATGCCGATAGCAACCGCCGCATCGGCCACGCGATCCATTTCGTAATACATATCGCAGAAAGTCGTGGTCCCGGACAAAATGCCTTCCGCCATGGAAAGCATGCCGGCCCAGTAAATATCTTCACGGGTCAAGTGAGCCTCCAGGGGCCAAATGGCCGTGGTAAGCCAGGTGTTTAGATCCATATCGTCGGCGTAATTTCTGAAATAGCTCATGCCTAAGTGGGTGTGGGCGTTAATAAAGCCCGGCACGAGCAACAGATCCCGGCCGTCGATGATTTCGCCGCCCGTTAGGCTGCCGCCCTCGGCGATGGTCGCGATCTTTCCGTCTTTAATTTCAATATCTTTGTGTTCCATGACCTTTCCGGCCACCACGTCGATATATTGGGTGTCTTGAAAAATGAAATGCATAAGCCCTCCTCTTCAGTCTCGTTTCAGTATAGCACAAGGGATAAAAAAGCGGTATATGCCCTTTTTTTCCTTTACAAGCCCCCTATTATCTTGTATAATGCTAGAGGTTCTAAATTATCGCGGCAAATTATAATTTAGGAGTGAAGACAATGGCAAAAATGATGGGACCTAGATTTAAACAATCCAGAAGATTAGGTCTTAACGTATGTGGACATCCGAAGGCAATGAACCGCGCCGGCAGAGGCACGGCTCGTTCCGACAAGAAGTTAACCGAATACGGTAAGCAATTGTTGGAAAAACAAAGACTGAGAGCGTACTACGGCGTGATGGAAAAACAATTCTATCGCTACGTCCTCGACGCCCAAAAGGCCGTCGAAGAAACCGGTCCTGCATTGGTTAAGCGCTTAGAAGTCCGCTTAGATAATTTAACGTATCGTATGGGTTTTGCATCCTCCATTCGTCAAGCAAGACAAATGGTAACCCACGGTCACATTCACGTCAACGGCAAGAAGATCAACATTCCTTCTTACCAAGTCCAAGTCGGCGACGTGATTTCCTTAAGCGATCGCGGCCGCAAGGTTGACATGTTCAAAGAAAACTTTGAAACTAATTTCGTCAACGCCTATCCCTACATCACGAAGGAAAAAAACAATCGGGCTACCTTAAGCTCCGAACCCGCTCGTGAAGATATCCCGATTGAAATCGAAGACCAACTGATCGTCGAATTCTATTCCGGAAAATAAAAAATTGCGGTTTTTCCGCAATTTTTTTATTGTCGTTTCATAAATAACTACCAAGAAGTGAGGTAAGCATGTTTCAATTCCAATTTGGTACAAAGGATTACCACCATATCCACTTTATCGGCATCGGCGGCATCAGTATGTCCGGCCTCGCGGCGTTGATGCTTTCAAAAGGTTATACCATCTCCGGCAGCGATCGAAAGGCATCGCCCATTACGGATCACTTAAAAGAACTGGGCATTACGGTTTACGAGGGCCACGATCCCGAGCAAATCGAAGACGCGGATTTGGTCGTCTACACCGACGCCATTCAAATGGACAATCCCGAGTATCGGGCGGCAGTGGCGAAAAAAATCGACGTCATCGACCGCGCCACCTTCTTGGGCGCCGTCATGAAAAATTTCCACGTCTCCATCGCCGTCTCCGGCACCCACGGCAAGACGACCACCACATCCATGATCGCCACGGCCATTAAGGACGAGCCTATCTCCCCTACGATTATGGTGGGCGGCAATCTCGGCGAAATCAGCGGCAATGTGCGCATCGGCACCGGGGATTTTTTCCTTACGGAAGCCTGCGAGTATCGCGCCAATGTGTTGAAATACTTCCCCTCCACGGCGATTATTTTAAACATCGACGAAGACCACTTGGACTTTTTCGACAACATCGATCACATTCTCGAAACCTTCCGCGCCTATGCCGGCAACTTAGGCGAGGAAGATCTTTTGATTTTAAATAAAGACGACGACTACGCCTACAGCATGAAGGATGCCACCAAGAGTCGGATCGTCACCTTCAGCCACAAGGGCGAGGCCGATTACGAAGCGCGCAACCTGGTTATCGATCCCCACACGGGACGCCCGAACTACGACCTGTACATTCGCGGCGAAAAAATCGCCCCGATTCAACTGCAGGTCATGGGCCTGCACAATGTGTCCAACTCTTTGGCCGCCATCAGTGCCTGTGTGGAAAACAACATTCCCGTGGAGGATGCCATAAAAGGCGTTTTAAACTACCACGGCGTCGGTCGCCGCTTGGAATTTAAAGGCGAAGTGGACGGCATTCGCGTCATTGACGACTACGCCCACCACCCGACGGAAATCGCATCGACCCTTCACGCCTTAAAGCCCACGGTGAAGAATCGGTTGATCTGTATCTTCCAGCCCCACACCTACACGCGGACTAAGCTTCTCTTGGACAGCTTCAGCCACAGCTTTAAGGAATCGGACATGACCATTATCGCCGACATCTACGCGGCGAGAGAAAAAGATTACGGCGACATCCATTCCAAGACTTTAGTGGAAGCGGTCAAAGCCAATCACGATCAGGCCATTTACATCGGCGAGCAGGACGAAATCCTGGACTACATCAAGGAAAAATCTCGCCCCGGCGACGTCATCCTTACCATGGGCGCCGGCGATATTTTCCGCATCGGCGAACGCTTCTTGGAAGATGCCGAAAAAAATGCGTAAACAAAAAGCGCCTCATCATTCTCGATGAGACGCTTTTTTTGTGTCTATTTTTCCTCTATCAGCCGACCGTGGACGACCATTCGTCGGTCTTTCTCCGTACAGGTCTGCAAGGTGATGATTTTTTCTCCCTGCCAGTCCATAGGTCCCTTTATAATGTTTTTTGCTTCCACTCGGGCGCGGAAGGCCGCAAGCTTTTCCCCCACGTAATTGGGCGAGCGGAAATCTTCGTAGGGGCTCGCCTCGTAGGCGGCGAAAATCTGATACACCTTGCGGCCCTCTGCCGTGTTCAAAATGATCTGCGGCGCCTTTTCTACAAAAGCCGGATCTTCGTAGGCGGTCAAGGGATGAAAGACCTTCCCGTTTTTCACGCGGTGGCCGTAGATGATGGTGTTTCCGTCGGAAAAATCCCTCTTGTTCCTGTAGTCCATAAAGGGCACGCCCAAGGCATTGTAGCTCCCGTTAATATCGTGATTCAGGTAGTAGTCGTTGTCCTTGCCCTGCACCACCGGCAGGGAAAGGGGCGTTCCGGGGATTTCGATCCACGCCACGAGATTGGGATAGGTCTCTTGCATGGAGCGGATTCGATTCCTCGCCGAGGCGTCGGCATCTTCCCCGCCCGAATTTATTTTCTCGCTTTGTTTGTAGACAGCCTCCACTTCTTTTTTCGTATGATCGTAGGCGTATTGATCTTTGTAGTAGAGGCCGATCTTTCCCAGAGAAAAAAGCAGGACGGCAATTAAAACAAGGCGCAAGGCCATGAAAACTCTTTTTTTCATAAGACTCCTTTCGTCTTTGATTTATACCCATCGCTCCGAGAAAAATGTATTCAGCAAAAAACAGCGCCTCACGAAAAGACGCTGTTTTATTTTGAAAGCGATGATCAAGAAAGTGCCATTACGCTTTCTTATTTGATTCTATAAATAACAGGCATTGGATCATGCTCATTACCCAACAGATCGCCAAGAGCCCCACCATGTAGGGATAGATCAATAGCGCTCTGGCCTGAGGGAGCAAGAGCCCGATAATGAGGACGCCGGCCCAAGTGGAGAGCCCCTTGGCACGATCGTCCAATCTTCTTTTCTTCGCCATAACCACAAAGGCCAGACTGATGATTAGAATCGCCGCCGCCATGATCATGGTGTTGGTGGTCGTAAAGAGATGAAACAGGTAATAGCTCTGCTTAAGGTGTAAGTGGCGGCTTAAGCCCGCCGTCACTTTGCTCAGCACATGCAAGACGACGAGGGCGATGACCAGGACGATTTGTATCATCGAGGTAATGGCCAGGCACACTTCTTTTTTCATTTGTTTCCTCCCGAATCTTTTCTTGCGAACCTAATCAGCTCGTCTGTTTATTTTATTATATCTTATTTATCTTCATCTCGACATTTTTTAGTAACTACATTTCACTTACGGGTTAAATCAAATTCTTATAATTTTAGAAGACAAAAAAAGATGTGCACTTATCGAACGTGCACATCTCCACTTTTTCTATGTTATTTAAAGAAAGTTTGAAATTCTCTCTCGTCACTATAATAGTTTTCTATAAAAGCCTACAGCACTTTATCTAAAAATTCTTTCGTCCTGGCTTCCTTTGGGTGGCCGAAGACTTCTTCCGGCGTTCCTTCTTCAAGCAAATAGCCTTCGTCTAAGAAGAGGATCCTATCCCCCACTTCTCTGGCAAAGCCCATTTCGTGGGTGACCACCACCATGGTCATGCCCTCTTTGGCGAGCTGCTGCATAACGTCCAACACTTCGCCCACCATTTCCGGGTCGAGAGCCGAGGTGGGCTCGTCAAACAACATGACCTGGGGCTCCATGGCCAGGGCGCGCACAATGGCGATCCGCTGCTTTTGTCCCCCGGAGAGTTGACTGGGGTAGCTGTCTTTTTTGTCCAAGAGGCCGACGCGGTCAAGGAGCTTTTCCGCCTTGGCCTGAGCCGCCTTTTGATCCATGCCCTTGACCAGCACCGGCGCCATGGTGATATTTTCCATGACGGTCTTGTGGGGAAAGAGATTAAAGGACTGAAAGACCATGCCCATGTCCTCCCGCACTTTTTCGATTTCCGTCTTCTTGTCGTTGATGTCCACGCCTTCGAAGATGATTTCGCCGCCGTCGGCTTCTTCAAGCCGATTCAAACAGCGAAGGAAAGTGGATTTGCCGGAGCCGGAAGGCCCGATGACGACCACCACTTCCCCGTCTGCGATTTCCGTGGAAATGCCTTTCAGGACTTGGTTGTCGCCGAAACTTTTTGTCAGATTATGAATGCGAATCACTGTTTGCCAACCTCTTTTCAAATACACCGATGACCTTGGAAAGGCCGGTTACGAGAATCAAGTAGATAAGTGCCGCCGTTACATTGGGCATGAAGGGCTTGTAGCTCGCCCCTTGGGCAACTTTTGCCTGATACATTAAGTCGCTTACGCCCACAATGGAGACGATGGCGGTTTCTTTAATCAATGTAACGAACTCATTGCAAAGCGCCGGAAGCACGGTTTTTATGGCTTGGGGCAAAATAATATAGCGCATAATTTGGCTCTTCTTCATTCCCAAGGATGCCGCCGCTTCCCCTTGGCCGCGATCCACGGCATTGATCCCGCCGCGGATAATCTCGGACACATAGGCCGAGGAGTTCATACACACGGCGGCCATTGAAAGAGCAAAGGGATTTTTTAAGGACGCGTATTGATCCGGGAGAACGCTGGAAAAACCGTAGTAGAATATCACAACTTGAACCAATAGTGGCGTGCCCCGAAACATTTGCACGTAAATTTTTGCGATGGTTTGCAGTGGCTTTAACTTCGATCGACGAAGCAGCACGATTAAAATGCCCAGGATAAAACCGAAGAACACGCCTAAAAAGGAAAGCTTTAGGGTCATCAAGGTTCCATCTAAATAGGATGAGCCGTATTTATTCAAAAAGGCCATCCAAGATTTCATTAATTCCATTTTTCCTCCTCGACAGAAAAAACTGTTTCACGAGGAAACAGTTTTAACTCTATGGTTCGGGCAATTTTATTTGCCGTTGTTTTCGTTGGCCGCGTTGTTCGCCATGTTGCTTTCTGCGTTGCCGTCTGCCGCTTCTTCAGCGCCTTCATCGCCTGTGGATTCGTCGGCCAGTTTTTCGTATTCTGCGATCCAACTTTCGATCTTGCCTTCGTCGATTAATTTTTGAACCACTTGGTTAATGTATGCGGTCAAGGCATCGTTGCCTTTTTTCGATGCGACGCATACGCCCGGTTCTTCGGGAACGCCGGCGTCGATGACGACGAGTTCGGGGAATTGCTTGGCGTATTGTTCGCCGGAGCTCTTAGAGATAACCAAGGCATCGGCGGTTTTATTCTTTACTTCCAATGCCAAATTGTTTAATTTAGCGAGGCTCTTTACTTCCACGTCCTTCGGGAAGTTTTCGTGGACGGTTTCTTCTTGAATGGAACCCGTTTGTGCACCGACGACCTTGCCGGCGAAGTCTTCCATCTTTTTATATTTTTCCGCATCTTCCTTGCGAACGAGGACCACTTGTTCGTTGGTGAAGTAGGGTACGGAGAAGTTGACGGCTTCTTCACGTTCCGGAGTGGCGGAGAGACCGGCGATGCCGATGTCCGCTTGACCGGAAGCAATGCTCGGGATAATGCCGTCGAAATCCAAATCCTTAATTTCGAGTTCTACGCCCATTTCATCAGCAATGGCTTTGGCGATTTCCACGTCGAACCCGACGATTTCGTCTTTACCGTCTTTCAAAAGGTGCCATTCGTAAGGCGGGTAGTCGGCGCTGGTGGCCAAGACCAATTTGCCCTTGTCCTTAATGGCCTTAACGGCGGCATCCATTTCTTCCTGGCTCACTTGAGGTGCTTCCTTCTTCCCTTCGTTGTTCGCTGCGTTGTTTGCGCCGGATCCGCATCCGACTAATGCAAATGCCATGACCATGGCTAAAATACTAAGTAAACCTAATTTTTTCATGATGTTCTCCCTTCAATCTTAAATACACAGGCGTTCTCTATTATACACGATGTCTCATGGAGCCGGAGGTGCAAGTGAACTTTGCGTCGTGCTTGCAACCAATCCGACGGCTCTCGAAAAATTCTGTTGTATTCAAGATTAAGGCCTCCTTCTGTGCTTTTCTTTTTTGAGATTATACTATAGCGTACTAAAATCTACAAGATAATCAAAAAGAAAACGAGAAACGGCGTTTCTCATTCTCTCTTTGTCTTCCTTATTTTTTCAGCAGAGGTTTTAAATAAATGCCGGTGTAGGACGTGTCGTTTTTCGCCACCTCTTCGGGCCGTCCCGTGGCCACCACTTCACCGCCGCCGTCGCCGCCGTCGGGTCCCAGGTCGATAATGTGATCCGCCACTTTAATGACGTCCAGATTGTGTTCGATAACCACCACGGTATTGCCCATGTCCACCAGCTTCGACAGCACGCTTAAGAGCTTTCGAATGTCTTCCGCGTGAAGGCCTGTGGTGGGCTCATCTAAAATATAGAGGGTGTTGCCCGTTCCCCGCTTGGAAAGCTCCGTGGCCAGCTTAATCCGCTGAGCCTCGCCGCCTGAAAGTTGGGTGGAGGGTTGACCCAGCTTAATATAGCCCAGGCCCACCTCTTGCAAGGTAGTGATCTTTCGCAAGATCCGCGGATGGTTTTCGAAAAATTCCGCCGCCTGATCCACGGTCATGTCCAAGACGTCGGCGATGTTCTTGCCCTTAAACTTAACCTGCAATGTCTCCCGATTGTAGCGCTTGCCGCCGCAGACTTCGCAGGGCACGTAGACGTCGGGGAGAAAGTGCATTTCCACTTTCAAAATCCCGTCCCCCTTACAGGCCTCACAGCGGCCGCCCTTCACATTAAAGGAGAAGCGGCCCTTGGCATAGCCGCGGATCTTCGCCTCGTTGGTTTGGGCGAAGACGTCGCGAATGGAGTCGAAGACGCCGGTGTAGGTGGCGGGATTGGATCGAGGCGTGCGGCCGATGGGACTCTGATCGATGGAGACGATTTTGTCCACGTGCTCCAAGCCTTCGATTTTTTTGTACTTGCCGGGGCGCACTTTGTTTTTGTTTACCTTTTGCGCCACGGCTTTTTTCAATATTTCGTTGATGAGAGAGCTCTTCCCCGATCCCGAGACGCCGGTGACGCAGACAAATTGCCCCAAGGGGAAGCGAACGTCGATGTCCTTTAGATTATTTTGCGCCGCGCCGTAGACGACAATCTCTTCTCCCGTATAGGGACGGCGCTCCTCGGGCACAGCGATTTTTTTCTTGCCGGAAAGGTACTGGCCCGTAAGGGACTCTTCCACTTTGATGATCTCGTCAAAGGTGCCCTGTGCCACGATGTGGCCGCCGTGGACGCCGGCACCGGGGCCGATGTCCAAGATTTCATCGGCTTCCCGCATGGTGTCCTCATCGTGTTCCACGACGATGAGGGTGTTGCCGATGTCCGTCAAGTTCCGAAGGGATTTTAAGAGCATGGCATTGTCTTTTTGGTGAAGACCGATGGAGGGCTCGTCGAGAACATAAGTGACGCCCACGAGGGCCGAGCCGATTTGCGTGGCGAGGCGAATCCGCTGGGCTTCGCCGCCGGAAAGGGTGCCGGCCATGCGCGCCAGAGTAAGATAACCCAAGCCCACTTCCTTTAAGAAGGAGAGCCGCTCGTGAATTTCCTTTAAAATTTGATCGGCGATGTTTCGGTCCATGTCGCTGAGATCCAAAGAATCGAAGAAGTTCATGGCGTCGATAACGGAAAGCAGGGTGGATTCGTAAATATTTTTCCCGCCCAGCTTAAAGACCAAAGACTCCATCTTCAGCCGCGCCCCGTGGCAATCGGGACAGGGGATGTCGGAGAGGAAGGGCTCGATTTTTTCTATGGCTCGGTCGCTAGCAGTTTCCCTGTAGCGGCGATTCAGATTTTTCAAAATCCCCTCGAAGTGGCCGCGGTATTCCTTTGCCCCGCTGAAATAAGATTTAAAGACGAAGTGCAGGGGCCTTTTCGTGCCGTACATTAATTCGTCGATCATGGCTTTCGGCGCCTCTTTAATGGGCGCCTTAGTGGAAAAATCGTAGCGAGCCGCGATTTGATCGATGATTTCTTTGTAATAGGTGCCTTCCGTGGTACCGTAGCAGGCGATGGCTCCCTCGTCGATGGAGAGCTGTTTATTGGGAATGATCAGCTCCGGATCCGCCCGGCGACTGCTCCCCAAGCCCTTGCAGGTGGGGCATGCGCCCATAGGCGTGTTAAAGGAAAAGGAACGAGGCGTGGCGGGTTCGATGGCGATGTCGTGTTCGGGACAGGAATAGCTGGTGGAGTAAAGCTTTTCGTTGCCGTCCAAGGTGTCCACGATCACCGTGGAGCCGGAGATCTCCAGCGCCGTCTCGATGCTGTCCGTGAGACGGGTCTCGATGCCCTCGCGAATGACGATGCGGTCCACCACGATGAAGATGTCGTGGATTTTATTTTTATCCAGCTCGATATCCTCTTCCGTGCGGTGCATTTCCCCGTCGATGATCATGCGCAAAAAGCCTTCCTTGCGAATGCGATTTAAAACTTTCTTGTGCTGCCCTTTTTTCTGGCGCACCACCGGCGCCAAGAGTTGGAAGCGGGTGCCCTCTTTCATCTCCATAATCTTGTCGACAATCTGATCTTCCGCAAAGGCCTCGATGGGCTTGCCGCACACCGGGCAATAGGGCTTTGCCACCCGGGCGTAGAGCAGACGAATGTAGTCGTAAATTTCCGTCACCGTCCCCACGGTGGAGCGGGGATTTTTCGACGTGGTCTTCTGATCGATGGCGATGGCCGGGCTCATGCCCTCGATGTAGTCCACCTCAGGCTTGTCCATTTGGCCCAAAAATTGCCGGGCGTAGGAAGACAAGCTTTCCACGTAACGCCGCTGCCCTTCGGCGTAGATGGTGTCGAAGGCCAGAGAGCTCTTGCCGGAGCCTGAGAGGCCCGTAATGACCGTCATTTTATTTCTCGGAATATAGACGTCGAGATTTTTTAAATTGTGCTGGCGCGCCCCGTGAATGTGGATCGCCTGTTCAATGGATGGATTCGTAACGTTCTTTTATTTCTCTTATTTGGTCGCGAATGCTCGCCGCCCGCTCGAAGTCCAATTGCTCGGCGGCTTTAAACATTTCCGTTTCAAGATTTTTCAGCATGGCGACGATGTCTTCTTTGGCAAAGTCTTCGCCGAAGGCTTCCTCTTCTTCCGCCGCAATGGTGTTTTCGATGGTATCGCGAATGCCTTTGACGATGGATTTCGGCACGATGCCGTGTTTTTTATTATAGTCCATTTGAATGGCGCGGCGCCGCTCCGTTTCCTCGATGGTGCGAGCCATGGAGCCGGTGATGGTATCGGCATACATAATGACCCGGCCGTCCACATTTCTCGCGGCCCGCCCCGCCGTTTGAATGAGCGAGGTCTCCGAGCGCAAAAAGCCCTCTTTGTCCGCATCGAGTATGGCCACGAGGCCCACCTCGGGAATGTCCAGGCCCTCCCGCAAGAGGTTGATGCCCACGAGGACGTCGTAGACGCCGAGGCGTAGATCCCGAATGATTTCCATGCGTTCGATGGTTTTGACATCGGAGTGAAGATAGGCCACCTTCATGCCCATGTCTTTGAAATACTTGCTCAAATCTTCCGCCATGCGCTTGGTCAGTGTCGTAACGAAGGTCCGCATGTTTTTCGACGTCATGTCGTTGATCTGTTCCGTCAGGTGATCGATTTGATTTTTCGTCGGCACCACATCGATTTTCGGATCCACCAGGCCCGTGGGACGAATGATCTGTTCCACTCGCTGCTCTTCGTGTTCCGTTTCGTAGGGGCCCGGCGTGGCGGAGACGAAGACCACTTGGTTTTGCATGGATTCGAATTCCTCGAAGCGCAGGGGCCGGTTGTCCAAAGCCGAGGGCAGACGAAAGCCGTATTCCACCAAGGTCTCTTTTCTCGCCCGGTCGCCGTTAAACATGCCGCGAATTTGCGGCACCGTGGCGTGGGATTCGTCGATAATGGTCATAAAATCCTTCGGGAAGTAGTCGATGAGGGTGTAGGGTCGGCTCCCCGGTGCCCTGCCGCTTAAGTGGCGGGTGTAATTTTCGATGCCGGAGCAAAAACCCATTTCCTCCAGCATTTCCACATCGTAATTGGTGCGCTGCTCCAGCCGCTGGGCTTCTAAAAGTTTTTCTTGATCACGCAAAGTGAAGAGCCGCTCTTCCAATTCCTTGCGAATGGTTTTGACGCCTCGCTCGATTTTTTCCGGCCGCGTGGCAAAGTGAGAGGCCGGGAAGATGGACACGTGCTTGCGATAGCTTTCGATGCGGCCGGTGACCGCGTCCACTTCGGCAATCTCGTCGATTTCGTCGCCGAAAAATTCCACGCGAATGGTCTTCTCGGAATTGCCGGCGGGAAAAATTTCCAGCACGTCGCCGCGGACGCGGAAGGTGCCGCGGGAAAAGTCCACGTCGTTTCTCACGTATTGAATGTCCACCAGCTTGCTCATGAGTGCATTTCTGTCCCATACCATGCCCGGGCGCAGGCTCACTACCAAATTCTTGTAGTCGATAGGGTCGCCCAAGCCGTAGATGCAGCTCACCGACGCCACGATAATCACGTCCCGCCGCTCAAAGAGGGCCATGGTGGCGGAGTGGCGCAGCTTGTCGATCTCGTCGTTAATGCTGGCGTCTTTTGCGATAAAGGTGTCCGTCCCGGGGACGTAGGCCTCGGGCTGATAGTAGTCGTAGTAGCTGACGAAGTATTCCACGGCGTTTTCCGGAAAAAATTCGCGAAATTCCGATGCCAATTGGTAGGCCAGGGTCTTGTTGTGGGCGATGACCAAAGTGGGCTTTTGCACCCGCTCGATTAAATTGGCCATGGTAAAGGTCTTGCCGCTTCCCGTGACCCCCAGTAGGGTTTGGTGCTTCATGCCCCCTTGGATGCCCTCGGTCAATCGATCGATGGCCTGGGGCTGATCGCCGGTGGGCTTAAATTTCGAATGAATTTTAAAATCCATGATTCCTCCTGCAAAAAGAGCGATCTAACGACCGCTCTTTTCTATAATGGAAATTGCCTTTTGCAATTGTGTATCCTGATCTCGATGCTCGAGCCCGATGGCCTTGACGTTTTCCGGCAAGCTGACCTTCACGTCGGGTTCGATGCCCTTGTCTTGAATACATACCCCGGAAGGCGTGAAATATTCACTGGTGGTGAGCTTAATGCCGCCTCCGCCGGGCAGAGGCACCAAGGTTTGCACCACGCCCTTGCCGTAGGTCTTTTCCCCTACGAGAGTGGCGGCCTTGTTGTCCTTTAAGGCCCCCGCCACGATTTCCGATGCCGATGCGCTGCCCCCGTTGACCAAAACCACGATGGGCTTCTTCCACGCGGCTTCGTCGGATTTGTAGTGAAAGACTTCTTTGCCCCGATTGTCCTTGGCGCTGACGATGTCCGCTTCGGGAAGCAATTGGTCGCTGACGCCCACCGCCGCTTCCAAAATGCCGCCGGGATTGCCGCGAAGATCCAGGATCAACCCCTTCTTCCCCGCCGCCGCCTTCATGGCTTTGGTAAATTCTTCCACGGTGTCGTCTTCGAATTGGGTGAGGCCGATGTAGGCGATGTCGCCGATGGAACCCGTGATCACCGATTCCATATGGATCTCGTCCCGGGTCACCTTCACATCACGCACACTGCCTTTCCCTTCGGACAAAATGCCCAGGGTGACGGTGGTTCCCTTGTCTCCTTTTATGTGTTTCACCGCTTCTTCCATTTCGTCCACGGTGTATTCCACGCCGTCCACGGAGACGATCTTATCGCCGGACTTGATGCCCGCCGCTTCCGCGGGAGAGCCCTTAATAGGCGCGATGACGGTAATCATTTTGGAATCCTCGACGGCGCCGATTTGTACGCCGATGCCGTAAAATTCGCCGGTAGTGGATTCCATAAAGTGCTTGTACTCATTTTCGTCGAAGTACTGACTGTAGGGATCGTTTAATGCCGCCACCGTGCCTTTCTTTCTGCCTTCGATAAAATCCTTCTCCGTGATTTCGTCGCTGCGCAAATAGTATTTTTTTAAAAATCGCTCCAGAACCTTAGTCTGTGCCACTTCCTTCACGCTCCCCGTGGCAAATTGCACCGAGGCGAAGGCGGTGATGATATTGGTCACGAGCAACAGAGCGAGAAGGCCCGCCATGTGTTTCTTTTTCATTGGAACTCCTGTTTGTAAATGGAAGAAAGAACCTTCCCGAAGAAAGGTTCTTTGTCTTTGAATTATAAATAGTTAAGGGGATTTTGCACGGCACCGTTCACGCGCACCTCGAAGTGCAAGTGTGCGCCGGTGCTCATACCGGTGCTGCCCACGTAACCGATGGTCTGTCCCGCGGAAACCGTCTGTCCCGCACTCACCGCTCTGGAAGACAAGTGACCGTAAACCGTGACCTTGTCGCCGTGGTCGATCATGATGCAGTTACCGTAGCCGCTCATAGAGCGGGAGGCTATCACCGTCCCCGCCGCCGCACTTACGACAGGGGTGCCGTTAGGTGCACCGATGTCTACGCCGGTGTGGAGTTTACGGTATTTTAAAATCGGGTGAATACGATAGCCAAAGGGCGAGGTGATCCGGTGATGACCCGGTACGGGCCAGTAGAGCTCGCCGGTTCTCGCTTCCGGCGTGGCTTTGGCGCCGTAATGAACGACGTCGGAGGACGTGTTGGCACTTATGCTCCTGCTTGCTTTGTAAGAAGCACTGCCGGAGCGCTTCGATGCGCTGTTTGCCCTACCTGCCGCCGCTTCCTTTTGGCGACGGGCTTCGGCTTCAGCCGCTCTTTGCTTTGCCAAGCGTGCCGCTTCTTCATTCTTCGCCTTTTTGATGGAGATGTCCAGGTTCGCGATTTGCGATTGAATGGCGTCGGATTCGCGGAGCATGGCGTCGTATTGCGCTTCGTAGCTGCTTAAATCGTTAACCAAATTGTTCATGAAGCTCGTCTTTTGTGCGTTGGACGCTTCGAGATTGTTCTTTTCCGCCCGAGCTTGTTCCTGCTTTTGAGCCAGTTGTTTTTGCTGCTCGGCGAGAAGCGCCTGCTTCTCTTCGATTTCCTTCACCTTGGCTTTGATCTCGTCGATAAGTTCCCGGTCGCTGGTGGCAATGGAACGAATCATGCGGGCGTTGCCGATTAAGGAAGCCGCGTCGGTGGAATCGAGAAGAATATCTAAATAACCGCGATCGTTGGCGATATACATGGCGCGGAGACGCTTGGCATAGAGATCTTTTTTCTCTAAAAGCTCTGCCTTGGCGGCTTCCAAGTCCGCCTTGGTTTGAGCGATTTCCACTTGAAGCTTTTGCATCTCGCCGTTTAATTGATCGAGCTTTAAATTAACCTGAGTGATTTGCGCATCCAAGGCGCGAATTTCCGCTTGAACCGTGGCCACTTGACCCTTCGTCTGACTGATCATCGATTGGGTTCCGGCCATATTGGATTCGATGGAGCTCTTCTTTTGCACCGCTTTCGACCGCTCGGCTTCTAAGCCGGAAGCCAAAACCGGTTGGGAGCTTAGCATTAAAAGCGCCAGTGCCGCGGAAAGTTTCTTTCTGTGATTCGCGTCCAAAGTGAACCTCCTTCTGTTTATCTTATACATCTAAGAACCGCTTCAGCGACAATGAGCTTCCGATTAAGCCGACGCCGACGCCGATACATAGAAACATAATGGCCATGTCTTGAAGCATATCCTTGGGGCGGATCAGCTTCAGGCCCATGAGTACATTGAGTTTTTCGTCGAAAAGGCCGAACATGCCTTTGTAACCTAAATACACGAGCACCAGTGCCAATGCTCCGGCGACGACGCCGAAGACCAATCCTTCGATGAGCAAGGGCCTACGAATGTAGCCGTTGCTGGCACCGATGTATTTCATGATTTGAATTTCCTGACTGCGATTGGCGATGGTGGATTTAATGGTGTTGTGAATCAAGACGATGGCGATGATGAGAAGAATCGCCACAATGACCACGCCCAGGATGCGCACCCAATCGTTCACTTGAACGATTTTACCGATGAGCTCGTTTAAATAATCCACCTGATAGACCCCGGGCATGCCCTGCAGGGTTTTCGCCACGGTCTTCGCCTCTTTAATATTGGAGAGCTGCAGGATCAGTGATGCGGGCAGTGGATTTTCTTCCATGCCGTCGAGGAAATAGGCGTCGTTTGTCAGTTCCATGTTCTCGGAAAAATCCTTCCAAGCCTGTTCCTTAGAGGTGAAGCTTACGTCCTTGACGTAACCCGTGCTTTCCGCCTTGGAAATAATATCGCGAATGGCATCTTCGCTCGCGTCGTCGGTTAAGTAAACGACGACCTTGTCCACTTTCTTTTCCGTTTCGTTGACGAGGCCGGTCATGTTTAAAATCAATAGAACCACGACGCCGAAGAGAACCAAAACGGCCATAATGGAAATCACGGACAAGAGGCTCATGCCCTTGTTTCTCGCAATACCTTGAAAGGCTTCTTTTATGTTATTTATAATTTGTCTAATCCAACGCATCGTAACCTCCCACGTTCACATCGCTGATGATTCGACCGTTGTCGAGGGTGATGACCCGGCGTTGCATGTGATTGACGATATTTCTGGCATGGGTCGCCATAATCACCGTGGCGCCGTCGTCATTAATGCGCTTTAAAGTTTGCATGACCGTCATGGCCGTTTCAAAGTCCAAATTGCCCGTGGGCTCGTCGCAAACCAATACCGGCGGCTTGTTTACAATGGCACGGGCAATGGCGAGCCGCTGCCCTTCCCCGCCGGACAATTCGCTCGGATAGCTGTTTAGCTTATCGCTCAAGCCGACGAGTTCCAACACTTCCGGCACCCGCTTTTTAATGGTGCGGCCGCTTTCGCCGATGATCTCAAGAGCGTATGCCACGTTTTCATAGGCGGTCTTTTTTTGAAGCAGTCGAAAGTCTTGAAAAACGACGCTGACTTGCCGCCGCAGCTTGGGTATATACCAGGGAGACAATTCCGTAATGTCCGTGTTGTTCACGTAAATGTTCCCGCGGGTAACTTTTTCTTCGCAGATCAACAGTTTAATCAAAGAGCTTTTTCCCGCGCCCGATGCGCCGACGATAAAAGCAAATTGACCGTATGGGATTTCCAGATTAATGTCCATTAAAGCCTGTACGCCGTTTTTGTACTCTTTATAGACATTTTGAAACGTAATCAACAATGCACCTCATTCCATACAATTTATCTCATTTATTATAGTATAAGTTACAAAAATATGAAAGGCAGGGGGCTGTTTGCCATGAAAAAGAAATGTTTACGTAACAATTACATCGCCAGTCGGGACGAAATGCCCGAATCGACGCGAAAAGAAAAGTCCCGCGCGATTTTTTCTCGCCTCAAATCCCTCGAGGAATATAAAAAAGCGCGGCGAATTTTTATTTTCGTTTCCATGGGCAGCGAAGTGGAAACCATTTGTTGGCTCGATGAGCTGCTGAAGGACAAAGAGGTTTTGATTCCCGCCACGAAAAAAGGCGATTCGGAAATGAAAATGGCCCGCCTTTTTTCAAAGGACGAGCTCGTAAAAAATTATTGGGGCATTTTAGAATTGCCGGAAGATTTGGTGCCAGAGCGGGAAGAAAATACCTGCGATTTAATCATTACCCCGGGCCTGGCCTTCGACCGGGCCGGCTACCGCATAGGCTACGGCGGCGGCTTTTACGACCGCTTCTTCTCAAGCCACGAGGGCTTTCGATTGGGCGTAGGCTTTCACGAACAACTGGTGGATGAATTGCCCCGGGACGAATACGATCTACCCGTTCACGCCTTCTTGTCCGAGACGGATTATCTCCTCTTTTGATACATGGCGTAGACGATTTCCGCCGCCATGTAAGCGGCGCCGTAGCCATTGTCGATGTTCACCACAGCCACACCCTCGGCACAGGCATTGAGCATGCTTAAAAGGGCCGCTACGCCCTCAAAGGACGCTCCGTAGCCCACGGAGGTAGGCACGGCGATGACAGGCGATGTGACGAGGCCCGCCACCACGGAGGGCAGGGCGCCGTCCATGCCGGCTATGACGACGATGACGTCACAGGCGACGATGGCATCCATATGTTCAAATAGGCGGTGGATCCCCGCCACGCCCACGTCGTAAAAGCGCGCGCTGCCCACGCCGAAATAAGAGAGACTCCGCACGCACTCCTCCGCCACCGCTGCGTCGGAGGTGCCCGCCGTCACCACGGCCACAGAGCCTACGGGCTCTTTTTTTGTGCCCGCTACAGCGGTTTTCGAAAGAGGGTCGTAGTCCAGCCGCTCTTTCAATGCCCCCAAGCTTTCGTATGCCTCGGGCGCGAGCCGAGTGACGAAGACTTCCCCCTTCGCTTCCAGCAGCCCTCGGATGCAAGCTTGTAAGTGATCCCTCGCCTTGCCTTCTGCGTAAACCACTTCGCCGAAAAGCCGGCGCTCTTTTCGGTTTTTGTCCAAATTATAAAATTGTCTGTCGTCTGATTTCATGGTCCACTTTCCACCTTTGACAAGTCTTAAATTACGTCACTCCATCGACATTTCCTTTCGACTTTTTCGATGTTATAATGGTCGGGAGGATGTGATGCTTTGGTTCCATTGATTCGCATAAGGAATTTGTACCGAGTCTACCACATGGGCGAAGAAAAAGTCTATGCCCTACGTGGTGTCAATTTAGATATACAGAAAGAAGAAATCCTTTGTCTTCTGGGCACGTCGGGCAGCGGCAAATCGACGCTGTTAAATATGATGGCCGGCCTGGATCGACCGAGCAAGGGCGAAATTATAATTAACGACAAAATCCATATGGAGAAACTTTCCGAGGAAAAGCTCACGAAGTTTCGCCAATTAAACGTGGGCTTCGTCTTTCAGTCCTACAATTTAATTCCCACCCTGACGGCGACGGAAAATGTCAGCCTGGGTCTTATCTTTAAGGGCGCAAAGAAAAAGGAGCGGGAAGAAAAAGCCCGCGCCATTTTAGAGCGGGTGGGACTGGGCGAACGGCTGAATCACAAGCCCAGCGAAATGAGCGGCGGTCAACAACAGCGGGTGTCCATCGCGAGAGCCTTTGTGGACGCACCGCCCATTCTCTTTGCCGACGAGCCCACGGGCAATCTGGATACGAACACGTCGGTGGAGATTATGGAGATGATGTGCGATCTCGCCAAGGAACATAAGCAGACCCTAATCATTGTCACCCACGATTTGGAAACCGCCGTCTATGCCAATCGCATTGTCGAATTGCGGGACGGAAAAATCGTGCGGGATGAGACGCAACAGGTCAAGGAAAAAGCACGGGAGCTCGAGCTTCTCCCCCAAGAAAACAACGAGGAGTCACTATGAAAAAACAAGCATGGCTTTTAGCCGGTTGTCTGATCCTGACAAGTATCGCACCGCTTCATGCGGCGGCGTCGAATAATGTGGGCACCATTCCCCCGACCAAGGTGGAATCGTCGAGCCAGGCGCCCATGTCGATTTTAGATTTTACCGACATCACCTGGCCTCAGAATAACGGCACGGGAGTCGATATCCCCATTCGCTTTTCCATTAAAAACAACGGCAAGGGCGGTGCAAAAAACATTCGCATTCAAGCGGAGTCTCAGGATCTTAACGGCCTGGTGCCGAAATCCGTGACCACGGTCAATGCGAAGTTCTTTGCGCCGAAGCAAAAGGAAACTTACACCTTCGTCTTTCAAATGACTCCCGGCGCCGAAAAGAAAAACTACCCGGTAAAAATAACCGTGGCCTATGTCGACGTAAACACAAATGAAGTCTTGGAGAGCAAGCAATTCGTCACCGTGCGCGCAGCCGATGGCCCCGTGGATACCTCCCAAGGCGGCGGATCCTCGGCCGGCGGCTTCTCCGGTGGCGACATGGGCGGCTTCTCCGGCGGCGACATGGGTTCGCCCCTACCCGTCACCGGCTCCGAAGGGGCTTCTTCCGGACAGGCGCCTACGGGCAACAACACGCCGAAGCTGGTCATCGACCACTACTCCTACGATCCCGTAGACGTGAAGGCCGGCGTGCCCTTTACCCTCTACTTCCGCATCTTAAATACCAATAGCAAAAAGTCCGTGCAGAATCTGCGCGTCGCTCTTACTGCCGATGCGGCGGAGGCGGTGGATGTGCCTACCTCCGGCGGACAAGGGGCTGATCAAATGGCGGCGGCGGCTGCTGCACCCTCAGGCGGTGGTGGCGGCAGTGCCTTTATCCCCATCGGCAGCAGCAATACCTTTTACGTAGACAAGATCAAGCCGAAAAACCATGCGGAGAAAGAAATTACTTTAACCACGGCACCGGACACGGCGCCCCGGACCTATACGATTACGGCCAATTTCGAATACGAGGACGCCGAGGGCAATCCCTATACCTCCTCGGAGGTCATCGGCATCCCCGTAATCCAAAGTTCGGAAATCGAGCTCGGCGATTTAAAAGTCGACAAGGAAGGCTTTGTCGGCGGCGAAATGCCTTTGTCTTTAGAATTTTTTAACACCGGCAAGTCCGTGCTCTCCAATGTCATGGTGAAGCTGCGGGGCAATTTCGATGCGGATACCAGTACGTATTTCGCCGGCAATGTGGCACCGGGCAGCTCCCAAACCTACGACGTAAACATTACGCCGACGAAAAAGGGCGAACAGAAGGGCGAGGTCGTCATTACTTACGACGATTCCACGGGAAGAAAACAGGAATTGGTGAAGCCTTTCGTCATCAATGTCGATGACGACATGCCCGCCGATGAAAAGGAAGAAGAAAATTCCCGTCCCGCTTGGGCCGTTCCCCTGGGCATCCTCCTTATCGCAGGCATTGCCGGCGGCATCGGCTTCTATGTCTATAAGAAGCGCAAGAAGAAAGACGGCGGCGACGACGAGGATTTGACGATCTGATGAGTTACCGCGATCTATTCGATATGGCGAAGAAAAATCTCCTCGCCAGAAAACTCCGCACGGGCCTCACCCTTCTCGGCGTGGTCATCGGCTGCGTCTCCATCATCATCATGCTCAGCTTCGGCTACGGCATGACGGAAAACAACAAGCGCATGATCGAAGATTTCGGCGACGTGAAAAATATTAACGTCACTCAAAAGGAAGAAGGCGGCAAGGGCAAGGCCCTGACGCGCAAGACCATTTCGGAATTAAAGGAGCTTCCCCACGTGGTGGACGTGACGCCGGTTTACAACGCCAGCGTCGGTATGAAGCTTCGCAAATTTCAATCGGATTTCGTGGGCATCACCGCCATGGAAAAGCACACCTACGATTCTTTAGGCTGGGAAATGGACAAGGGCAGTTTCTTTCACGGCGACGGCAAGGGCCAAATGCTTTTCGGAAGCGGCGTCGTGGAAATGTTTTACGATCCCACGGGCTCCACGACCATGCCCGCCATGGACGACGGTGAAGATCCGCCTCCTTTGTTTGACGCGGCGGGTAAGACCATGACCATTACTTCCTCCGACGTCTCGATGATGGGAGGCAACGGGACCGGCACCGGTCTTTCCACGGAATTAAAAGTCACGGGGCTTATCGCCAAGACGAAAAAAATGGACTACGACAACAATGTCTTTATGACCGTGGACGGCTTTATGGATTTAATGGACCGCTTGAAAATGGAACGGCCCAACACCCACGCCTACGAACGGATTCAGGTGCGGGTGGACGATATGAAAAATGCCGAAGAGGTATCCGACGGCATTAAGGCCCTGGACTACGATGCCATGGGCATGCTGGAAATGATCAAGAGCATGAACAAGGCTATGACCATCGTCAACGCCATCTTTGCCGGCATCGGCTCCATCTCCTTTATCGTCGCCGCCATCGGCATCGCCAACACCATGATCATGTCCATTTACGAGCGCACCCGGGAAATCGGCGTGATGAAAGTTATCGGCGCATCGATTCAAGACATACAGAAGCTCTTTCTCACGGAGGCCGCTCTCATCGGTCTCATCGGCGGGATTATCGGCGTCCTTTTGAGCCTTCTTCTCAGTGCGGGCTTTAATCTTATCGGCAATCGCTTTGCCATGGCCCAGGGCGCCGAAGAGGCAGTAAAGATCTCCCACATTCCTCTGTGGCTCGTGTTGGTGGCTCTCATCTTTTCCACCTTGGTGGGCATCGCCGCCGGCTACTTCCCCGCCAAGCGTGCCATGAATCTTTCGGCACTGGATGCCATTCGCAGCGATTAAAATGATTCTATTCAACAAAGCGGAAGCCCATTGTTTTTATCTATGGGTTTCTGTTTTTTTATAGAAAATCACAATGGGCATTTTCCGGTTTGCCATCCTTTTCTGTCCTTTATTTGGTAGAATGTACTCATAGTTATTGCATATCTAGAGGAGGAAGAAAACTATGAAAAAACTGAACGTATTAGCTTTGGCTGCAGTCCTGGCTTTAGGTCTGACCGCCTGCGGTTCCGGCGCAAACAGCGGCGATAACGCTGCTAAAAACAACGCTGCCGCTAACAACACAGCTGCTGCCGAAAACAACAAAGCCGAAGACAAAAAGGCTGATGTAGCTGAAGTCGGTGAAATTTCCGGCGAAGAATTAGACAAGATCATGGAAGATAAGGACGCGAAGGAAAAAGTAACGGTTATCGATGTTCGCCCCGTTGAAGATTACGACGCAGGCCACGTTAAATATGCCATCAACATGCCTATCGATACCTTCGAAGAAAATCTTAACAAGATCGAAGACTTAAAGGATTCCGAAGTTATTACCATTTGCAACACCGGTAAGAAGAGCGGCCAAGCTGCCGACATTCTCGTTAAAAACGGCTTCACCAATGTTAAAAACGCTCAAGGTGTAAAAGACTTCGAATACACCACCATGACCAAGGTCACAAACGTTCGCGGTCCCGAATTTTTGGAACTTGCTAAGAGCGGCGACTACACCATTATCGACGCACGCGACGCAAAAGACTTCGAAGCAGGTCACTTAGACGGCGCTATCAACGTTCTTGTCGACGAATTCGATGCAAAATATCCCGAACTCCCCACCGACAAGCCCTTCTTGGTTCACTGCTATTCCGGCAACCGTTCCTGGGAAGTTGCTAACAAACTGGTTGAAAAAGGCCACAAAGCAATTAGCTCCAACGACGGTACGAAAGAATTTGACGGCTTCGGATTGAAGTAAATCAAAAAAGTGCCTTGTCGAAAGACAGGGCCTTTTTTCTTATGTAGTTGTTTATGGAAACCATTGTTTTTTTTGCTCGCACGCCGGAAATCGGCCACGGAAAGACTCGCCTCAGGACCGCCCTCAGCGAGGAACAGATTTTTCATATTACTCGAAAGCTTTACGACGATCTTTTAGAGACGCTGACGGACACCGGCTACCGCGTCGTGGTCTATTACGACGGCAAGGAGCCTTCCTTCTCCCTTCCCTGCGTCCCTCAAAAGGAAGTCGATCTGGGCGAGAGGATGGCATCGTCCATCCGCACCGAAATCCAAAAGGGACCGGTACTTCTTATGGGCTGCGATCTCCTAGGCGTGGACGGCGATTTAATCGAGGAAGGCTTTCGCCTTTTAAAAGACCGGGACGTGGTTTTCGCCCCGGCGGAAGACGGCGGCTACGGCATCGTGGGCATGAGGCGATTTGTAGACGTGTTTTCCTCCATCACCTACAGCCGCCCCGACGTATTGGAAAAGACCGTTGAAAAGGCAAAGACCGCCGGTGCCACGGTGGCTCTTCTTCCCACGATTCGCGACATCGACTACTTCGAAGATTTAGTACGCGAGGCTTTGAATAGCCCCGTCGTATCAAAAGAAGAAGATGTTTTCGGCACGGTCTACACCTCCGAGGAGGGCAGCCGACTTTGGATTTTAAAGGATAAAAACCGTGTCCCCGAACATTCCCTTTACTGCGAGCCTAAAATTATGCTCCCCTTTTACCATTCTATTCAAGCGAAGGAGGTCAAATGAAAGTCAATAAAAAAATCGTGATGCTGGCCGTTATCGCAGCCTGCGTCCTCATTTATCTGTTTGTCCCCACGGTCAATCAAGGCATTAACCGTGCCGTTCGCATTTTAACCACGGAAGGCATCGAAGGCATTGCCGCTTACATCCGCGGCTTCGGCGTCTATGCCGTCATCGTGTCCTTTGCACTGATGGTTCTGCAATCGCTTATTTCGCCGATCCCCGCATTCTTTATTACCCTGGCCAACTCCGCCATTTTCGGCTGGGTCAACGGCGCCATCCTCTCCTGGTCGTCGGCTATGGCCGGGGCGGCTCTCTGCTTTTATATTTCCAGGGTCCTGGGCCGCGACGTAGCTGAAAAGTTCACGGGCAAGGGCATGTTGGAAACCGTGGATAAATTTTTCCACGACTACGGAAGATACGCCATCTTAATCTGCCGCCTCTTGCCCTTTATGTCTTTCGACCTGGTCAGTTACGCCGCCGGCCTCACGGGCATGAGCTTCTGGGCCTTCTTCATCGCCACGGGCATCGGCCAACTCCCCGCCACCATCGTCTACTCGTATGTAGGCGGCACCTTAACCGGCGGCGCACAAAAATTAATGACCGGCCTCTTGATTTTATTCGCTGTATCCATCGCGATCTTTGTAGCCAAAAAATTATACAATGACAAACAAAAATCCAAATCAATCGACTAAATGGTGGGGCTACGTCAAGATCCTCTTGGCGGCAGCCCTATTCATCCTTATTTTTCGAGAAACTAAGGACTACTTTACGGAAGCGCGCATCCGCTCCATGTTGGAGGCAGCGGGATTTTGGGCGCCGTTGATCTACATCGGCCTGTGGGCAGTGTTGCCCATCTTTTTCTTCCCCGTTCCCCTTTTGGTGGTGCCCAGCGGATACATTTTCGGCTCGGCCCTGGGCGTCGTCTATACCCTGGCGGGCTGTGCCGTAAATATTACCATCATGTATTTTCTCGCCGCCTCCGTGGCCCGGGACAAGATTTTGCATTTAGTGGAAGAAAAAAGCAACGACAAGATCAAAAAGGTTTTTATGAGTCCCACGGGCACGAGTCAGGGCGTGTTTTTTATCTTCCGTCTGATCCCTTTGATCTCTTACAATCTGATCAGTTACATGGCGGGAGTTTTGCGCATTCGCTTCCTTCCCTATTTTGTTCTAAGTTTAATCGGCATCACCCCGGGGATCTTCGCCTTTATTTATCTTGGCGAGCAGATCCACGATCCCTCGTCCCCGGAATTTAAGATGGCCATTCTCTTTCTCGTCCTTTTAACCGTGGTTTCTCTCGTCCTCTTGAAAATCTACAATAAAAGGCAAAACCGTGATTAGTATCGTCATTCCCACTTACAACGAAATAGAGCACATCCTCGCCTTTCAAGAGGCCCTGGACGCCTTTGAAGGTCGTGCGGAAATTTTGTTTTCCGACGGGGGCAGCACCGACGGCACCTTTGATGCCATCCGCTATCCGAAGATTCGGGAGGCGAAGGGCCGCGGCGCTCAGCTGGCGGCCGGTGCCGCAAGAGCCACGGGGGAAGTGCTGTGGTTTTTACACGCCGACACCTTTTTTCCGAAAGAGGCCCTGGACGCCGTAAAAGCCTGCAAAGCCCCCTGGGGCGCCTTTAAGCTTCGCTTTTCATCGACGTCGCCTATGATGAAAGTGGTGGCCTTTAATTCCAACAATCGCATTCGCTTTCGTCGCATCGTCTTCGGCGATCAGGGAATGTTTTTAAAGCGGGAGCTCTACGAAAAAATCGGCGGCTTTCAACCCATTCCCCTTATGGAAGATTACGATCTGTCCATTCGCCTGAAAAGCGCCGGCTACGTTCCCGAGCTGCTGCCTTTAAAGCTCACTACCGACGCCTGCCGCTTCGAAGAAAACGGCATTTGGAAGACGATCCTGCATATGCAGCGCCTGCAACGGGACTTTCGCCGCGGCGTGGACCCGTCGGAGCTCGCCAAGCGCTACTGAAAGGAGCCATTATGATTTCTTACGCCAGGGACAACTGCATCCACTGCGGCCGCTGCACCCGCATCTGTCCCTTTCTGGAGCACTACGCCATGGATCTGGAGGGCTTTTCCCATCGCCCGGATCTGCGCAGCGAGTGCTACCTCTGCGACAATTGCAAGCGTGTCTGTCCGAAGGGTATTTCCGGCCGCGAGATCGCCATGGAAATGCGGATAAACGATCCCTTGCCCGCGCGAAAAGTGCGCTTTCAAAAAGATCCATATCTGCTTCGCAATTTGCAGAAGAAAAACACAAAGACCCTCCTCTTCCTGGGCTGCAATTATCCCGGCCAATATCCGGAAACCTGTAAGGCCATAATCGTCCTCTGCGCCGAGCGGGGCGTGGATTTTTCCGTGGACTGCTGCAAGAAGCCCATCGAGCAAAAGGGCATCCCCCTCTCCGCCGACAAGATTTTCGATTCGGTGAAAGATCGGAGCATCGAACGCCTAGTTTGTTGCTGCCCCAATTGTTACCGCACCATGAAAAACCGCGGAGACATGGAGGTTATTTCCGTCTACGATTATTTAGAGGAAGAAGGACTTTTACACACCTTGCCCGAAGAAGACATTCCCGTCTACATACCCTGCGGCGATCGTGAAAATTTGGACTTCTTCCGCACCATCGAGCCCTATTTAAAGAGCTACCGCATGCCCTACGAATCCGTTCACTGCTGCGGCCTGGGCGGCGGCGGAAAGCACAATGCCGACGTGGATTCGACGATTAAAGATCGCTTCAAGGAAATCTACGAGAAGGAAAAGAGCATTTGGACCTATTGCGCCAGCTGCTCCATTCGGTTCAACGCCTACGGATTGGATCATGCGGTGAATTTCCTCTCCGCCTTTTTAGGCATTTACGAAGCGCCTTCCACCTCTTATATGAAAAATGTCATTTCTTTTAAAGGATATCCTCATGGAAAGTAACGAAGAAAAAAATTGCGCCCAAGTGGTGCTTGGAAGCTTCAGCGAAGGCCTCGGCTTGGAAAAGGAAAAGGCGGAAGCCTTGGCCGCCCCCTTCGGCGGCGGTCGCTACGGCGGCGAAACCTGCGGCTGCGTCACCGCCGCTACCATGGTCCTGGGCTTGGCCTACGACGGCACCGACTTGTTTGAAAAGCTCAAGGCCTTCGACAATGCCTTTGCCGAGGAAAACGGCCACACCGTCTGCAAAGATATTTTAGGCCACGACTTTTCTCGGCACGGCGAATTGGAGGCGGCTTATGCCGACGGAAGTGTAAAAAGCCACTGCCCCCGCTGCATCGAATCTTCCATCTCCATTTTGAATAAGCTCTTGGAAGAAGAATAATTTTTCCCATTAGAAAAGGACCTCGCGAATGAGGTCCTTTTTTCGTGCTAATCCTGTGCTTGTGCCATGGCGTCTTCCACCGCCGCCTTCAATCCCTCGGAAGTTTCCGTGGCGCCGGCAATGCCGTCTACCGCCGTGGAATTTTTCTTCGTCATGGCGCCGGGAATCTTTTCCAGGGCGCTCTCTACCTGAGGCACTTGCTGTGGCGATTCGCCGTGGCTCTTCACGACGATCTCGGCGATCCGCCCGTCTTGAACGGTGACGCTCACCACAATGGGCTCGGATTGATTGTACCCCTCTCCCCTGCCTTCGTAGGTGCCGTCCTTGTGCGGTCGGTTCTTCCCGCAACCGCTGAGAAAGAGGGCGACGAGCAGGCAAAAGACGAGGAGAGTCTTCCTCACAGATTTCATTACTTGCGGCTCTTTAAATAGGCCGCGGCATGTTCGTAGACGCCTTCCGCCGTTAAGCCGAAGCGCTTAAAGACGTCGGCGGCATTGCCCGATGCGCCGAAGGATTCCATGCCCAGGGCCAATCCGTCCAGTCCCACGTACTTGTGCCAGCCCATGGTGGATGCGGCTTCCACGGAAATTCTGTTGCGAACATCGGCGGGAAGCACGGCTTCTTTGTATTCCGCAGACTGTTCTTCAAACAATTCCTGTGACGGCATACTGACGACACGCACGCCGTAGCCGTCTTTTTCAAGAGCTTCGGCGCTTTCAAGGGCGAGGTGCACTTCGCTGCCCGTGGCGATAAAGATCAGATCCAAATTTCCTGATTCTTTCTTTATGACGTAGCCGCCCTTTAAGGCGTCTTTGGAGGAGCCCTCGAGCTCCGGCAATGTTTGACGCGTAAAGATCATGCTCACGGGCTCATCTTTGCTGTGCATGGCCACGTACCAGGCGGCGGCCACTTCCGTGGAGTCCGCCGGGCGGAAAGTGATCATATTGGGAATGGATCGCAGCATGGCCAGATGCTCGATGGGTTGGTGGGTGGGCCCGTCTTCGCCGACGCCGATGCTGTCGTGGGTGAAGATATAGGACGTGGGAATGCCCATAAGGGCCGCCAGTCGCAGCTGCGGCTTCATGTAGTCGCTGAAAACCAGGAAGGTGGCGCCATAGGAGCGGAAGCCGCCGTGGAGGTAGATGCCGTTCACGATGGCGCCCATGGCGTGTTCTCTGACGCCGAAATTAATATTGCCTCCGGGACGATTGTCCACGCTGTATTGGCCTTCGCCCTTCATGTCGCTCTTGTTGGAGGGGCCCAAGTCGGCGCTTCCGCCGAAGAGGTTGCCCATGCCGGCGGCGACGCGTTGCAGCATTTCGTGGGAGCTGGCCCGGGTGGCCATGTCTTTTTCCACCGGCGCCCAATAATCGTCCTCGTCCATAAAGGAGAGGTCCTGTTTCTTCGTGTCGTAGGTGGCGAGGAAATCCTTGTATTTTTGAGGGAAGGCTTCCTTATACTCTGCTTCCATGGCCTTCCACGCCTCGTAGACCTTGCGCTTTTCTTCCATCTTTTCGGCAACCAATGCCTTGACTTCATCGGCCACTTCAAAGGGTGCCACATCGTAGCCTAATTTTTCCCTGGTGGCTTTATTTTTTTCTTCGCCCAGGGGCGAGCCGTGAACGCCGGCGGAGCCTTCCAAGGGCGAGCCGTAGCCGATGGCGGTTTTAATTTCGATAAGGGTGGGCTTGACCTTTTCCTGTTTCCCCGCTTCCACCGCACGGGTAATGGCTTCGATGTCCGTGCCGTCTTCCACGATCAGGACTTGCCAGCCCAGGGCGCGGTAGCGTGCGGCGATGTCTTCCTTGAAGGAAAGTTCCGTATTGCCTTCGATGGTAATGTTGTTGGAGTCGTAAAGGACGATGAGTTTGCCCATTTCCAAAGTGCCGGCGATGGACGAGGCTTCGTTGCTGATGCCTTCCATTAGGTCGCCGTCGCCGCAAAGGACGTAAGTATAGTGATCGACGAAATCATAGCCCGGCTCGTTGTACTTGGCCGCCAGGCGCGTTTCCGCCATGGCAAAGCCCACGGCCGTGGAAATCCCGGCGCCTAAGGGCCCTGTCGTGGTTTCCACGCCGGCGGTGTGGCCGTATTCCGGATGGCCCGGCGTCTTGGAATCCAGTTGACGGAAATTCTTTAAATCCTCCGCCGTGAGCCCCATGCCGAAGAGATGGAACAGGGAATACAAGAGAGCGCTGCCATGACCGGCGCTTAAAATAAATCGATCGCGGTTGGGCCACAGATGATCCTCGGGATCGAAGTTTAATGTATTGGCCCACAATGCCCAGGCCATGGGCGCCGCGCCCAAGGGAAGCCCCGGGTGACCGGAATTGGCCGCGTCGATCTGATCGATGGACAGAGCCCGCAAGGTGTTGACCGCGAACTGTTCGTTATGATTCATGAGATCCTCCTCTGTTTTCTTTCACGACGGTGACCGCCTTTTTATTTCGTGCAATGGCCCACAAAAATTTCGGAATGGCCACCTGCCTCCCGATGCGGGACGGATTTTTGAGCAAGCGGTAAAACCATTCCAGGTGCAGGCGAATGAAAATGTCCGGCGCCCGCTTGGCCTTGCCCGCCAGCACATCCAGTACGCCGCCGTTTCCGATGGCCAAAACGATGTGCTTAAGCTTGTCTTGATTGTTTAAAATAAAATCTTCCTGCTTGGGAAATCCCAGGCCCACGAAGAGAATGGAGGCGCCGCTTTCGTTAATGGCCCTGATCACCGCCGCCTCTTCTTCGGAATGTTCGAAGCCGCGGTGAGCGCCCTTAAAGTAGCCGTGGTGCTCCCCGGCGACGATAGGGCCATACTTCTCTTCCACCCGCTTCTTCGCCTCTTTGGCGATGCCGGGCTCGCCGCCTAAAAAGAAAATCGACTTGTTTTTCTCCCGCGCCAGCTCCAATAGGTACAGGGACAGATCGTAGCCGGTGACCCGCTCCTTCAGGGGATGGCCTCCCATTTTCGAGCCGATGACCAGGCCGATGCCGTCGGGTACCACGAGATCCGCACCGTTCATGATGCGGGCTTTCTCCCTATCGCCTTTTAATGCCATGACGATTTCCGTATTGGGGGTGAAGACCCAGTGGAAGCCGCCTTCGTCCATGAAGTCGGAAAGGATCTTCCGGCTCGCCTCTTCGCTGACGTCGTCCACGGCGGTGTTAAAGATTTTTATCTTGTCCTTAGGATTGCAAAAGTTCGAAGACATGTTGCACATTCCTCCTACTTTTTTCCAAGAGCACCCCGTGCTGTGCCTTTAAACGCAGACGCTCCTCGTCCTTTTTGCGGTACATGGCCACGACGGCGTTTAAAAGCTTTTTCTCGTCCATGCCCTCGGCGCGAATGTCCCCGTCAATGGACAGGGCTTCCAGCTGGGACTTGACCTTGGGATCGTAGACGATGCCCACCGCCGGCGTCTTCGACGTGACGGCGTAAATCAACGCGTGAAGGCGCATGCCGATTAATAGCTCGCAGAGGCCGATGATCCCTTCCATTTCCTCCACGGCGTAATTGCCGCTTAAGACGTGGCAATGATCCTTGTGTACCATCTTCGCCTTAATTGACTCGGCGAAGTGTTTGTCTTCCGGATAGTGGAGGGGCGTAAATAAAATGTCGATGCCCAGCTCTTCAAAGGCCCGATCGGCGACGTAGGCGATTTTCGACGCGAGGGCCGGCGCCTTCTTCCATTGGCGCACGGCGACGCCCAGAAAATGCTTGTCGCTGTCGATGCCCTCTTCCCGAAGGAGGGCCTTCGCCGCCTCGGGACTGATCCCGTCGATGCCGTAAACGGGATCGGCGGTCACTTCGATTGGCGGCCCGTCGACGCCGATGTCCTTCAGCACCTGAGCGCTGTCTTCATCACGTAGGGTAATGTAATCCACCTTGTTTAAAATCCGCGCCGTCAGTTTGCGGTTCAGGGAATTGTGAATGGGGCCGACGCCGTTGGCATAGACGTAGACCTTCTTGCCCATACGCTTGGCCAGGGCCATGACGCCCAGGTAGTAATACAAGCTTCTCGACGACGTTTCGTCTTGCAGGAGAGAGCCCCCACCGCTGATCAACAGATCCGTGGCCGAAAGCGCCTTCTTCACGGATTTATAGTGAAAGCGCTGAGTGGCGTTTACACCGTAGAGCCTGCGGGTTCTCGGCGGATCGTAGGAGAGGACATTTAATTGTACGGTGGGGTCACAGGCACGAATATCGTTGACGATGGCGTGCAGGATCGCATCGTCGCCGCTATTGTCGAAGCCGTAATAGCCGCTAAATAAAACTTTCTTTCCCATAACAATCCATCCTTTTCTCCCCACGGGGGTTTGCGAGGTGTCTTTTGCAAATTCGTACCAGGGCAAAGGTCACGGCCAAGAGCAGCCAGAAGGTGGTGGTAATCTTGGTCATGTAGAAAATATTTTCGAACAATCCGTGAAAGAGCATGCCGGCGAAGGACGATGCCACCGCCGCGCCCATAATCTTTACATAGCAGTTTTCACTCTTTAAGGGATAGCGCGCCAGATTGACGAAGATGCTGACGATAAAAATCATAAAGAGCACGAAGCCGATGACGCCCATTTCCGCAAAGACTTGCAGGAAAGTGTTGTGGGCGTGGTAGATGGGCATGGTGCGTATATACTGCTCGAAAATCATTTTAAAGGGCAAATGTCCCAGGCCCAGGCCCACGAGGAAGTGGTCGTGGATCATGGTCTCCGTGATCTCCCATATTTTAAATCGATAGGACGTGGATGAGTCGGCAAAATTGAAAATCGTCATAAAGCGATTGACGATACTTGCCGGCACGAAAAACACCCCGGCTCCCATCAGGGGAATGGCCAAAAGCAGAAGCTCTTTTCTGACGAGGCAGACAAAGACGAAGGCTGCCACGGCAAGGCCCAGCCAGCCGCCCCTGGACATGGTCATAAAAAGAGAGGCCACTTGCAAAAGAAACATGGCCAGGAACAAGAGGCGCACGCCGTCCCGCTTCGTGGACCAAAAGATGCCCACGGTCAGAGGGATAGCCATGACCAAATACTCGGCAAAAATATTGGGATTGCCGAAGACCGAGTAGGCTCTGGCGCGAATGGCACTGTTGGACGAGGTGTCCACCCATTCCTTCTTTACGTCCACGCCGACAATGTATTGGTAAATGCCGTAGAGGGCGAGAATGGTGGCGGCGACACTGACGGCGACGATGACGCCGTGAAGCTGTTCTTCGGTCTTCACCTCATTAATCATAAAGATTAAATACATAAAGCCGCCGGTGTGAATGACCAGGTCTCGAATGGAGCCCATGAAATAAACCGACGTGGCCGTTTGAATAATCATCAGAAGAAAATAGATATAGGGCACGATTTCATGGCTTGCCACGATGAGCGGATCATCTTTCTTGATCAATTTTCGAATGAGAAACAGGCCGAAGGTTCCGTACAAAAGCATGAGAACCAAAATGTCCGGCAAGAAAATATAGCCGAAGCTGGTGGCGATGAGACTGATCATGGGATTTTCGAAAAAGACCACGACGCCGATGAGCCCCAAAAAGAGCAAGACGACGAGAGGAATCTTTACGCTTAAGCCCACACCGCCGATGACAAAGCCCAAGGCGAACAAAAGGAGGGGATTGATTTTTACGCGCGTTTCCATGACTCGGCCTCCTTATCGTGTAGAAGCAGGCACCACAGGCATTTCACTATGCAGACGGCACGAGAGCCCTTCAGCTCCTCTTTCAGATTCTTTCCCAGGCTATTGGCAAAGATGCCGCCGAAAAGAAAGACGGCGCCTAAAATGCCATAGAGGCTGCGATGCAAGAGGCCTAAAATAATTAGGCTCAGGCCGAAGCCCATGGAAGCCATACCCGATACCGTCAGGGCGGAATCCGGGGATTCGAAGCTGTCCGCAATGTCAAAGCTTACCGAGTCGGCCACGGCCGGTGCAATTCTCAGGCGCACCCAATGGCAAATCGTGTTGATGAGCCGATAGAAAAAACGAAGGATGTGAAAGAACAGGGTGCCGGCAAAGACGCCCTCCGCCCCGTCGAGGGCTCTGCGAAGTGCCGATGTCTTCCACTGCCTGTTCACGGCGCCGCCGAAGGCAGCGAAAAAACCGTGAAGCAAGCTTTGTTGATACCAATTCTCCAATGCCCTTATGATGGAAAGTAAAAACTGAATCAGTACACTGGATTGAATCATAAATTACTTCCCGTCTTTATTGATGCCGACGCAAATACCCGTAAATGCAGATGTTTTGGTCTTGACGCGGTATTCGTTGCCGACGCGAATTTCTTCGCCGCCGACCACATAGGACTTGTCCGATTCCTTAATGTCCACGTCCACATCCACATAAACCACGTACTTATTCGGTACCGGCGCGTTCACCCATTGGCCTTCGTATTCCACGGCGTCTTCGTAAGGCTTTACGGTCTTGCCCACGATTTTACCCATGAAGGTTCCCTTGTCGTAGCTGTAGAGGTCTTGACCTTCGGTAATATTTTCCGCCGTCAGCATGCGCACTTCGTCGACGAGTAGAGTCATCTTCCCTTTCGACGTGCTTTCCACGGAAATAGCGGAATCCTTAAAGCGGGAGATACCTCCCACGACGGCGACGACGAGAATAATCAAGAACAGCAAGTCGATGATATTGATCTTGCCGAAGAGTTTTCCTTTTTTATCGATCATTTTGGCTCCTTTGAAGTATTTTTTCGTAAATTTCCACATGGCTCTTGGCCATGGCTTCTTGGCTGAAGTGTTCGTTGACGTAATCGTAGAGGCCCTCGCCCCGCTTTTTCATCTCTTCCGGATGCTTGAGGGCATAGACCATTTTTTCGCCTAAGCCCTCCGCGTCTTTCGCTTGAAAAACCATGCCGTAGGGCCCGGCCATCTCGCTGATGCCTCCAACATCGGTAGCGATAAAGGGAATCCTCGCCTTGGCACCCTCCAAAAGAGCGTAGGGAAAGGATTCAGAGATTGAGGTCAGCATATTCACATCCCCGGCTTCGTAAAGGCTGAAGGGATCGGACACCTGGCCTAAAAAGCTCACCAGATCCTCTAAGCCCTCTTCCTCCACATAGGCCATGAGCTTTTCGCGCTCCGGTCCACGGCCGGCGATTAAGACGTGGGCGCGGGACAGGGCCTCTTTGTTTAAGGCCACGGCCTTTAACAGGCTCTTGTGGTCCTTCACCAAATCCAATCGTGCTGCGATAACAAAGAGCATGCGGTCCGAATATTTTTCCAGACCGTAGCGCGCCAGGAAGGCCTCTTTGTCCACGGCGGGTTCCGACTTTTTCATGTCGATCCCATTGTAGGTGACAAAGATATCTTCTTCCGAAAAGCCCCGCTCCAGTAACATGGCCTTGAACCGCTCCGTAATGGCGATGTAATTATTAAATCGCTTCAGGGCGTATTGGTTCAGCGTCGTAAACACTTTATCCTTAATGAAATTGTCTTTGAAATCCAGCAGGTAGTCGCTGTGCAGGGTGGTGACCATGGGCACGTCCACCCGCTTTCTCAAATACAAGGCGTTGAAATTGGCCCGCGCACCGTGGCAATGAACCAGATCAAAACCCTCCTCCTCGATCATGCGGACCACTTTTTTCAAGGCTCCCATGTCGAAGCGATTTCTCTGTTCCACCAGGCGGGCGTCGATGCCCAAGGCCACGGCGCCGTCTAAAAAGGGTCCCGGGCAGAAACACACCATACTTACATCGTGATAGGCTTCAAGGCCTTTCAGCAAGGTGTAAATATGGGTTTTCGCACCGCCGGTGTCACCCCCGCTGATAAGATGAAGAACTTTCATCGTCGTCTCCCACTAATTATTTTGTACAACGTGATAGCTTCCCCGCACCAAAACAATGGCATTGGTGGCAGCTGACAGGCCTCTACCGTCGCTTCTCGGTGCAATTAACAAATGATTCATCGGGGCCCGTTGGCCTTGTTTTAAATCCGAACCGCCGGTGACATCACTTAGCCCGCCCAAATCCTGAGCGATGGTGTCGAGGCGGCCGCTTCTCGGGATCATTTCCGTTCCCTGAGCGACGATTAAACGGTCGCCGGCCTTTAGGTTCACCACTTCCAATGTGGCGGAAGCTTGGGCGGCACCGGGTGCCGGACTTTGGGACAACTTCTTTTCTATGGCTTCGAGCCGTTGGTTTAAATAGCTTAAAGATACCAAGGGATCGTCATCATTGGCAAAGGCGGGTATGGCCGCTCCGATCAGCAAAAAGCTGAGTCCACAAGCGGCGATGATTTTTTTCCAATTGCGTTTCACAATCTCATCCTTTCTGTGATTCATTCATCCTTTCTATTATACAACAATCCCCCTCCCAGACCAACGAAAACGACAAAAGCGCGGGAATCACCCCGCGCTTTCTTTTATGTACTACAGACCGATGCTGATTTTTAATGCTTCGTCTACATCGTCCATGACTTTCGATCCGAACTTCCCGATCTTTTCACGCAAGCGCTTCTTGTCGATGGTGCGCACCTGCTCCAAGAGGATGACGGAATTTTTCGGCAAATCGTTGTTCGCCGCCTTCACCTTCACGTGGGTGGGCAGCTTCGTCTTGTTCATTTGCGATGTAATCGCCGCGACAATCGTCGTAGGCGAATACTTGTTGCCCACGTCATTTTGGATGACGACCACGGGCCTGACGCCGCCCTGTTCCGAGCCGATGACCGGACTCAAGTCGGCGTAAAAAACATCGCCTCTCTTAATAACCATGAATCACAACCTTTCTATTTTGCCGGCGCAGAGTCTCCTATGGCCTCTAAGTGAAGGAATGCTTCGGGTAAGTAAGTAATTAAATCCGAAGCGATCAGCCCCCGCTCGCTCTTATGTAAGGCGCCGAGATCTCCTGCCAGGCCGTGAATATATACCCCAAGTCGAGCCGCTTGAAAACAATTCATGCCCTGGGCCAAGCAGGCGGTGATGATGCCCGTGAGCACGTCGCCGGAACCCGCCGTGGCCATGCCGGCATTGCCCGTCTCGTTGGTTGCCCTCTCTTCTTTAGACGCCACGATGCTCTCGTGCCCCTTCAGCACCACCACGCCGCCGTGGCGGGCGAGAAATTTGTCTACGGCTTCGTCCCGATGGGCGCGAATCCAAGAGATGTCCCGATCCAATAGCCGGGCCATTTCCCCTTCATGAGGCGTGTAAATTTTTTCGCCCTCTGCCGCCGGTTTTTCCTGTGCCAAATGGTAGAGGCCGTCGGCATCCACCACCATGGGCTTGGAAAGGGCATAGACCTTTAAAAAAATATCCCGCGCCTTATCGCTACGCCCCATGCCCGGGCCCAGGCCGATGGCGTCCATAGCGGCAAGCTCATCGATGGCGCTTTGTTTCTTGACGATGACTTCACGCATACGCAGAGAAAAGTCTCTGAAAATTTCATCGGGCACGAAGGCGTAGCTCAGGCCGCAGCCGGCCCTCAGCGCCGCCGAAGTGGAAAGATCCAGAGAGCCGTACATGCCCTCGCTTCCGCCGACGAGGGCCGCCCGTCCCCTGCTGCCCTTGTGATCCGTCTTTTGAAGCACGGGAAGCAGATTCGCCACCTCCTTCGACAAGTTTGAGACCTCGGGCTCTTCGAGGCGGGCCACGGCGATGGCATAATCTTTTTCATGAGAAACAGACAGTCGGAAGATGCGGTCGTTGTAGCGACCGAAGGGCCTTTTCCTGTCGTCTGTTTCCACGATTAAATTTTTCAGCCCCGCCTTAAAAATGCCGTCGCCCAAAGCCTTCGCCATGGCTTCTTTTGCGGCGAAGCGCCCGGCGATGTGGGCGGCGTCCATTCGGAGGGCGCGGCGTTCCTCGCGGGAAAAAACTTTTTCCAAAAAAGCCTCGCCCCGCCGCTCCAATATGTTTTGTACCCGCGGTATGTAAACCATGTCTATGCCAATCATATGCCACCTCTTTTATATCATAGCACAATTTTCTTTAAAATAAATCACCGTTTTTTTCCTTGACAAAAATTCTCTCCCCTCGTATAATGGTGACCAAATTCAATAGATACGACGATGGCGTCCCCAAAATTACAACGCCGGAGTATGATGTTTTTTCGAGGCTTTTTGCGAAGAAAGGTGGTACCGCGTTGGAAGACGCCCTTTCGGCAAGAGCTTTTTTTGTGCTTAAAAAGGAGACAGTATGACTGAGAATGTATTTGATTTACTTGAACGCAGAGGCTACATCGACCAAGCCACGTTCCCCGAGGAATTGCGGGAACGCTTAGGCGAAGGGCCCGTCACTTTTTATATCGGCTTCGACGCCACGGCAGACTCTCTTACCTTAGGTCACTACCTTCAGGTAAAGGTTATTCAACATTTCCAACGGGCCGGTCACGTGCCCATTACCCTTTTCGGCGGCGGCACCACCATGATCGGCGACCCCTCCGGTCGAACCGATATGCGTAAGATGCTCACGCGGGAAGACATCGATCACAATATCGATTGCTTTAAACGGCAGCTGTCCCACTTCATCGATTACGACGACGGCAAAGCCATCGCAGCAAACAATGCCGACTGGCTTTTGGATCTGGGCTATCTGGACTTTATGCGCAACATCGGCGTGCACTTCTCCGTCAACCAAATGTTGAAATTGGACGCCTACGCCAATCGCTTGGAGCAAGGGCTCACCTTCTTTGAAATGGGCTACATGCTCATGCAGTCTTACGACTTTTTGGTCCTCTACAGAAAATACAATTGCCAATTGCAATTAGGCGGCTCGGACCAATGGAGCAATATGCTCGGCGGCTACGATTTGGTTCGCAAACTGGACGACGGCAAGGTCTACTCCATGACCTTTAAGCTCCTCTCCACCGCCGATGGCCAAAAGATGGGCAAGTCCATGAAGGGCGCCATTTTCTTGGATCCCAACAAGACGCCGCCCCACGAAATGTTCCAATACCTGCGCAACTGCGACGACCGCGACGTCATTAAGTTCCTGAAACTTTTAACCGACGTCAGCGACGAAGAAATCGCCGATTACGCAAAGTTGGAAGGTCAGGAACTGAATGCGGCCAAGGAACGCTTGGCTTGGGAAATCACCAATGAAGTTCACGGCAAGGAAGAAGCGGACAAGGCACTTGGGGCATCCCGCGTCCTCTTCGGCGGAAGCGGCGACACGGAAGACATGCCGACCACGGAACTTGACGAAGCGGTCGTAAAAGACGGCATCACCATCGTCGAGCTCATGCAAAAAGGCGAGCTCATCGCCTCCACCAGCGAGGGCCGTCGACTGATTAAACAAGGCGGCGTCTCCGTAAACAACGAAAAAGTCGCCTCCCACGATCAAATGATCACGAAGGAAGACCTAAAAGAGGGCGTCCACGTCAGAAAGGGCAAGAAGGTACACCATTTATTTAAATTAAAATAATTTCCCACACAAAAAAAGCGACCGGCGGTTCGAGAGAACCCATCGGTCGCTTTTGTTTTTAATTCACCGGCTTGGCGAAGATCATTTTCCCCGCCGCCGTCTGCAGCATACTGGTCACGATGCAATGAACGCTGTTGCCCAGGTAATCGATGCCGTTTTCCACGACGATCATGGTGCCGTCGTCTAAGTAACCCAAGCCCTGTTTCTCCTGGCTCCCGGGCTTCACGACAAAGACGTCGATGACTTCCCCGGTCACGAAGACGGGCTTCATGGCGTTGGCCAAAGCGTTAATGTTCAGGACATGAATGCCTTGCACCTCGGCCACCTTGTTTAAATTGTAGTCGTTGGTCACGACCACGCCCTTCATTTCTTTCGCCATACGCAAAAGCATGGTATCCACCTCGGTCAAATCGCCGTAGGTTTTTTCCACGATTCTGATTTTGCTTCGGCTGTCTTCCTGAAGCTCTTTCAGCGCGTCGAGGCCTTTTCTTCCCTTGGCCCGACTCATGCCGTTAGACGAATCGGCGATGCCCTGAAGCTCGTTTAAGACGAAGCTCGGCACGATAATAGGCCCTTCGACAAAGCCCAGCTCGATAATGTCCACGATGCGACCGTCGATAATCACCGACGTATCCAAAAGCTTCGGCACCGCTTGCCGTTTGTCGCCGCTTTTCAAGCGAACGGCGCCCGTGCCCTGTGCGAGAAGCCCCCGCATGGAAGCGGCCATTTCCTCGCGCTTATAGAGCATGATCCGTATGCCCAAGACGCCGAGGACGATGTAAATAATCAAGGACAAAAAACTGCTGACGTAATCGATGTTTAAACGATAAATGGGCAGGGACACGAGAAAGGCGATTAAAATACCGATAATAAGACCCAGAACACCCCAAAGAATGTCGCCGGCCGGAAGGTCTTTCACTTCCGATTCCACTCGATCCACGAATCGCCACAAAGCCCCGTAAGCATATTTCCCGAGAATAAAAAATAAAATAGCAAATAAAATAAATACAACGACGGGAACAGCTCCTTGGGGGATGAGACGACCGATGGCTTTCATGGCATTTAAATCGCGCAACAGTCCCAGTACCAAGCGTCCCACCGCTAAACCCAAAAGGGTAAACAGCAGCCGGAACACCAGATGGAAGATGCGGTTCGATCGAATTCCCATAATCCTTCCTACCTTCTTTCCTCCACGTCCTTCAGGCATCCTTCCGCCATGGTTTTATCTACGAGAGCCACCACTTCGTCGAAGCTTTTGTCGTAGACCAGAACCATTTCAGACAAGATAATTTGCCGAGCCGTATTTAAAATCTTTCTTTCGCCGGTGGAAAGGGCCTTTTCTCTGTCCAGGCTTTCCAGGTTCTTGATGACCTTGGCGATTTCTTCCAAATCCCCGGTCTTGATCTTGTCTTGGTGGAAGCGATAGCGGCGATTCCAGTTGGCGGGCATTTTTTCCTTGGTTGGATCCTTCAATACGTCCAGGACCTTGTCCATTTCCTCCGGCGACTTAATGTCTCGAATGCCCACATAGGCCATGCTGCCCAAAGGAACCAGCACTTTCATTTCGTTGACGGGAATCTTCATGACGTAATATTCTTTCTTTTCACCCAAAATAACTTTGGACTCGATGTCGACGATGACGCCGGCACCGTGTACGGGATAAACAATTTTATCTCCAATTTTAAACATAGTTCCCTCCTATCCGTATAATCTCCATTTAATTATAACATAATTATAAAATTGATTATAGTATCACATTCAAGAAAATGTTGCAAGGTATTTGTTTCGAAAGCTTCCCCTGTCTTTAACGCAAATAAAAAGGAGCCGAAGCCCCTTCGTTTTCATTTGATTTTTATGGCGTCCATTAAACCATTTTTATATAGACGCAGGTCATATCGTCGACAATGTCTTCGTAAATAAAATCCTGAAGGACACGGCGAATGTCCGTCAAGGGCTCCTCGCCGATTTCACTGAACAGGGCGCGCAGGGCTCCTACCCCGTACTGCTCCCCGCGCTTGTTGCGGCCTTCCGTCACGCCGTCGGTGTAAAAGAGAAGCTCGTCTCCCTTTTGCAGATAGGCAGTGCGGCATTCGTAAAAGCTCGCCTCCACCAAGGGGGTGACGGGGAAGCCCGAGTTCATCAAAAGACGCACGTGGTTCTTTCGCTTAAACAGCGGCGGGCAGTCGTGGCCCGCATTGGCGTAGGTAAATTTCCGCTGCTTTTTCGAAAACACGCCTAAAAACATGGTGAAATACATGTCCGCCGGCAGGTTCAAGTCCCGGAAGCGATGCACCAGCTCCATCATGGCCACCGTGGGATCCGATAATATGTCGGGGTCCATGTTCCTCATGGTTTGGGAGATAAACAGCGTGGCCATGGAGGATGCGAAGCCGTGGCCCACGACATCGGCAATGTAGATGGCCGTGCGGTCCTCGTCGATTTCGATGAGGTCGAAAAAATCGCCGCTTAACAGCTCCGCCGGTAGGTAAAAATAATCCATAAAGAAGAAACGGTCGTAGCCCCTTTGGGGCAAGAGAGCCCGCTGAATGGAGGCGGCATTCATCTGCTCGTCCATGAGGGCGCGGTTTTTTTCGATCAATTCGATCTGCAGCCGCTTCTCCAAACTTTTATCCCGAAACACTTCGATGGCCCCGATGATTTCGCCGGTTTCCGAACGAATGGGATTGGTCTTGACGGAGTAATAGGCTTCGCCGATATAGGTTTCCCGCTGAATATTTTCTCCGCTTCCCAGAGAGCGGGCGGTCATGCGAAAATCGTCGTGGCCGTCGCGCCTATCTTCGTCGCCCCCGGTGCCTTCAAGTTTTTCCAGCGCCTGTTTCATGGCATGATTATAGTAGACCACACGATTGTCCTTATCCACGACGCGAATTAAATCGGTCATGGTGTCCAATAGCTTGATCTCGATTTTTTTGTATAAAATCTCTCTATCCTTCATGCCCGCCTCTTTCGAAAACTTAGGGTCTGGGACCGTAGTACTGATAGTAGTCCGTCTTTATCGTTCCGTTGTAAAGCTTCCGCTTTCTGTCCGCCCGCTTGCCGAAGCCTTTTTCAAAGCCTTCATCTGCCGTAATAATGTAGTGGCTCCAGGTAGGAAGGCTCTTTGCCAAATCGCCCAACTCCCGGTTCAGCGCCATCACCGACTCCCTGTCTTCGATTCGCTTGCCGTAGGGCGGATTGGTAATGATGACGCCGTAATCCCCGGCCAGATCCAACTGGGCGATGTCCTTTTCCCGCAAGGTTACATCGTCTAAAAACCCCAGGGAATCCAAATTGATTCGCGCCGCCTCCAGCGCCTTGGGGTCCACGTCGAAGCCGTAAAGCTCCAGCTTGCTGTCGTAGTCGATCATTTCAAAGGCCTCTTTTCGCACGGCCTTGGCCTCGACGCCGTCAAGATTCCAGTATTCGAAGTCGAATCGACGGTTCAGACCCGGAGCGATGTTTCGGCCGAGTAAAATGGCTTCGATTAAAATCGTTCCGCTGCCGCAAAAGGGATCCGCGAGCATGCGATTTTTATTCCAGTAGCTGAGCTGCACCAAACCCGAGGCCAAAGTCTCCGTTAAAGGCGCCTTCACCGAGCGCTTTCTGTAGCCTCGGTCGTGGAGGCCGTCGCCGGAAGTGTCCAGATAAACCGTGGCCAAGTCGTTTACGATGCGCACGCCGATTCGAAAGCGGGCCCCGTTTTTTTCAAACCATTCGGTTTTGTATCGAGTCTGCATTTTATTGACCACGGCCTTTTCCGTAATCCGCTGAATGTCGGAAAGGGAAAAGAGCTGCGACTTTTTGCTCTTGGCTTCCGTGACGAAGTTCGCCGTCTTCGGCATGATGTCCGGCCAAGGCAAGTCGTAGACGCCGTCGAACAGCTCCGTAAAGCTTCGGGCTTCGAAACGGGCCAGCACCCAGTGCACCCGCTCCGCCGTCCTTAAATGTAAATTCAAGCGGCTGATATCCGGCATCTTGCCTACCATGGACACGAGGCCGTCCTGCACCCGAATATTCTCCATGCCCAAGGCCTGTGCTTCTCGCTTCAAAACGGCTTCCATACCCACGTTTGCTGTCGCTTCCAAATTAATCATAGTCCACCTCTTCTTTATTATACTAAATTACAAAGGGAATGAACATGACCGTTCACCGACTTCCGAAAAGAAAAAGTGAATTCGTTGTGGTTTTTCTTTTATAGTGGGTATATAAAAAACGTCAAGCAGAAGTTTGGAATTACTGGGAGGTATTCATTTATGGCAAAATTAACCGAAACCGTCAAAAGCGGCGACTTTAAAAACGAAAAACACGTACCCGAAATCGAAGCATCCTTTGAAGGCGGCTTGGTAAAGGTTTCCGTCGCTGTCGGCAAGGAAATTGATCACCCCAACACATTAGAACACCATATCTCTTGGATTAAGGTCTTCTTCAAGGCCGAAGGCGCTGCAGCACCTGTCGAAGTCGGAAGCTATGAATTCAACGCCCACGGCGAAAGCGACGTCTTCACCGTTCCCTGTGTCGAAGCTTGCTTCAAGAGCGAAAAGAAAGGCACTGTTTACGCATTGAGCATGTGCAACATTCACGGCCTTTGGGAAAATGCCGTCGAGCTCTAATCGAAGATCAATCTTTTGATCCAAAGCCCTCGTTTATACGAGGGCTTTTTTATACCCTTTGTTTGACCGTAAAAATCCCCGAGGGCACTTCATAAGGCTCTCGGGGGTTTTCTCGTCATGCTTTTTTCTCTACATTTCTATTCGAGATCGACGGTTTCTTTCTTCAGCTTTTTCTCGATCGCCTCAAGGAGCAAATCCGATAATACGGCCATCAGTGCCGTGGGGATGGCACCGGCTAAAATAATGGCGGATCCGTTGGAGACGGTGGTTCCCCGCGTAATAATGTCGCCCTCGATAATCCCCGGATGAATGGAGTCGATGCCGGTGACGGTATTTTTTATAATGGGCAGGAGGGCGTACAAAAAGACGGACAGAACCACGGTGTTTGCGCCGATCCCCAAAAGCATCATGAGTATGGCGAGCATGGCGAGGCCGGGAATCGTTTGAATAATATTGACCAGACCGATCACCGCGTTTCGCGCCTTTTCCCTTTCGTAGACTAAAAATCCCACGGGGATTCCCACGATGCAGGCAAAGAGAACGCCATAGACGGCGATAAGAAAGTGTCTGGTGAATTGCTCCGCAATATAGCTAAAGTTCGTGGCGTAGTAATTGATCAGCTCATTGAACATTGACCTCACCTCGTATTCTTTCCAACTCCTTCGCATTCACCTGAACGTCCTCGAAGTAATTGTTCTCTTCCAAAAATTCCTTTGCCACGATTTGCGGCTCGATTCGATCTTCCGAGGCCCGTTTATTAAGTTCCTGCATCTTTTCCGAGGAGATAGAGCCTTCCAGCTTCAATAAGATCTCGATTAGCTCCGGATACTTCTTGAGTATTTCCACCGATGCCACGGGCGAGCAGTCATAGGCGGGAAAAAGCTTCAGATCGTCTTCTAACAGCACCAAATCGTAGGCGTTGATGCGCCCGTCGGTGGAGTAGCCGAGGACCACGTCCATATTGCCGCTCGCCAAGGCCGAGTAAATGAGGCCGATGTCCATGGAATAGAAATTTGAAAATTGAAAGCCGTACTTCGCTTTAAAGGCCTCGTAACCGTCGCCGGGCCGTTCTACCCAGGACGAATCCACACCTACCTTGGCTGCGTCTTTCAAGGTCTCCAGCTGAGACACCTTGCTTAAATGATGTTTCTCCGCATAATCCTTGCGCACCATAAAGGCATAGGTGTTGTCAAACCCGTAGGATGGGAACCAAATGCGATGAAATTTTTTTAAGTAATTTGTCCGCACCAGCTCCATGGCCTTTTTAGGATCCGTTTCGGGCGCCATGGCCAATTCCCCGGTAAGGGACGTGCCTGTATACATGCCGCCCACCACGTTCAGGGATTTTTTCTCCATGGCGATGTGGGTCATGGTGGTAGAGCCTAAGTTTTTTATCTGGGTCACCTTTAAATCCGTGTTGTGCTCCACCATTTGCGTCACGATCTCTGCCAACACCTGCCTTTCCGTGTAGGTGCCCGAAGCGACGATGACATCATTTTCCACGGAAGAGGAAATCCCCGGCAGAGAGCAAGCCGTTAACAAGACAGTGAAAAAAACGAGAAGAATTTTCTTGATATTCTTCATTTTACTCACCTACCTTATAGGGAGAGAGGCGTTCCTCCATTTTTCTGAGCAGATAATCCGTCGCCAGTGCTAAAAGCGTAATGGGAATGGTGCCCCAAATAATCATAGCCGGCACGTAATTATTCAGCCCGTTAAAGATAAAATCGCCTAATCCCCCCGCCCCTACATAGGACGCCAGTGTCGTCCAAGCCAATACGTAGACGGCCGACAGGCGAATCCCCGCCATAATCACAGGAAGGGCCAGGGGAATCTTGACCTTCAAAAGAATCTGCCGCTCTTCCATACCCATGCCCTTGGCCGCATCGACGATGGAAGGTGTCACGGAGGTCAGGCCCAAAAATGTGTTTCGCAAAATCGGCAGCAAGGAATAGATAAACAGTGCGGAGATGGCCGTCAGCTTCCCTACGCCGAAGATGGGAATCATGAGAGCGAGAAGAGCAAAGGACGGCACGGTCTGAAGCACGGAGGCGACGCGCATAACGCCGCTTGAAAGCTTTTCATACTTCGACAATACAATGCCCAGAGGCAGCGCCACGAGAATGCCCAGTCCCAGGGACACGAGGGAAATAAAGAGGTGCTCCAGAAGCTTTTCGCCTATAAGAGAATAATTTTCTGCGAAAAAATTAATCATCCGCCTCACCGCCAATAATATTGTTATAAATGGTATCCACGATGGAAGCCCGCGTCACGATGCCCACCAGCTTTCCGTTTTCGTCTACGACGGGAAGATTTCGATAGCCCAGCTCCACGATTAGGTGGATGGCTTCGATGATTTTCGTCGAACTTAATATGGACACGGGATCCTTCATGATCTCAGAAACGTAGGTATCCAGCCTACCCAGCTTTCCCAGCTCAAAAATGCCTACGACGCCCTTCAAATTGTTTTTAGCGTCCGTGATAAAGAGAGTGTCGACTCTTTTTTTCCGCATTAATTTAATGGCGTCTCTGGTGGTCTTTCCTTCGTTGATGAAGACGGGGTTTTTAATCATAATGGTCTCTACCGAATTGTAGGACGTCTTGGCCTTGTTTAAATTGTCATCACCTAACAGGCCACGAACGTAATCATTGGCCGGGCTTTTTAAAATATTTTCCGGCGTGTCATACTGCACCACGTGGCCCATGTCCATAATGAGGATCTTGTCGGCCAGGCCGATGGCCTCGTTCATGTCGTGGGTGACAAAAACCACCGTCTTTCCCAGCTCCTTTTGAATGCTCTTAATTAAATTTTGCAAGGACTCCCTCGTAATCGGGTCCAGGGCACCGAAGGGCTCGTCCATTAAAATAATATTCTGCTCCGCCGCCAACGCCCGAATCACGCCGATCCGCTGTTGTTGACCGCCGCTTAGCTGGCTCGGATATTTTTCTAAGTACTCTACGGGAAGATCGACCTTTTTAATAAGCTCTTCCGCGATTTTTCTCTTCTTCTCTTCGTCCCACTTTAATAAAGTCGGGACCAAGGTGATGTTTTCGTAAATAGTCATATGTGGCAAGAGGCCGATTTGCTGGATGACATAGCCGATTTCTCGGCGTAATTGCACCGGGTTTTTCGTCATAATGTCTTCGCCGTCGATGAGGATTTTGCCCTTTGACGGCTCCGTCATTCGATTGATCATCCGCATAATCGTCGTCTTCCCCGATCCCGAGGTGCCGATGAGGCAGACAAACTCGCCGTCGTCTATTTTGAAGCTAATATCTTCCACAGCCGTTTGAGTTTTATAAATTTTCGCTACGTCTATAAATTCAATCATCGCTTTCCCCCCTTTCGGTTAATCTATAAATACCCGGCGATACTTCTCTTTAAAAGCATAATTAAATATTGTGTTTTTTATTTTCTGTCTTCTCCAATAAAAAAAACCTCGAGAGGCGTAGCGTCCCTCGAGGATTCTTATTCATCGTTTTTTTGTAATCGTTCGTTTTTAAGCTACGGTATAGTCCCTCATGTTTTCCATGGCAATGGCCACGGTGGATGAGTTGTGCAGGAAGGACGACGCCGTGTTGGAAAGGACGCCGAAGTAACCCAAGGCGATCAAGAGGGTATTGTAAGAGATAATCTTGTTGTAATCCCTTTGAATACGCAACTGCAGTTCCTTGGCAATCTTCACCACTTCCACAATGGAAGCCAGATCGTCGCTGCCGATGGCGATATCTGCAATTTCCCGGGCAATGTCTGCGCCCTTGTGCATGGCGATACCCACGTCGGCACCGGAAAGTGCTACGGAATCGTTGATTCCGTCGCCGATCATAACGACTTTTCTTCCCAATTCTTTTTGTTTGTGGACGTACTCCGCCTTGTCTTCCGGGAGCACTTGGGAGCGGTAGTAGTCCAGACCCAAGCTTTCCGCCACATAGCGGGCGGAGTTTTCCGCATCGCCGGTGAGCATGGCAATATTGGTAAAGCCCAGCTCTCTTAAGGCGTCCACGGTTTCCTTCGCATCTTCCCGAATGGGATCGGCGATACATAGTACGGCAATGAGCTCGCCGTCGTAAGCCAAGTAAAGGAGAGAGTAATTTTCCTTGAGCTCTTCGATCGTGGCATCTTTTTCCGCCGTCAGGCGCACCTTTTCGTCGTCGAAAATAAAATGTCTCGAACCAATCAAGGCCGTCTTGCCGTCGATCTTAGAGGAAATTCCGTGGGCCACGATGTATTCCGTTTCCGAATGCATTTCATCGTGGTGTAGGCCTTTTTTTATGGCCGCGTCCACGACGGCATTGGCAATGGAATGGGGGAAGTGTTCTTCCAGGCAGGCGGCGATACGCAAACAGCCGTCTTCCGTATGACCGTCGAAGGCGATGACCTTTTCCACGGTCGGCGTGGATTTCGTCAGGGTCCCCGTCTTGTCAAAGACGATGGTGTCCGCTTGAGCCAGACTTTCCAAATACTTGCCGCCCTTCACCAATACATCCGTTTGACCGGATTGGCTCATGGCCTTCATGACGGCAATGGGGATGGTTAGCTTCAATGCACAGGAATAGTCCACCATCAAAAAGGCCTTGGCCTTGCTGACGGAACGTGTCAGCGCGTAAGAGGCAACGGCTCCCAGGAAGGAATACTTCACCAAAGAATCCGCCATGCTTTCCGCTTTTTTCTGGGCCATGGACTTGTTCTTTTCACTTTCGCCGATCAACTTAATAATATTGTTCATGCGGCTTTCGTTGTAAAGTTTCTCCGTCTTGACGTGGATGATGCCTTCTTCGAGGACCGTGCCCGCGAAGACGCTTTTGCCCTCTTCTTTTTTCACGGGCACGCTTTCGCCGGTAAAGGACGATTGATTCACCATGCCGACGCCTTTAATGACGGTGCCGTCCACGGGAACAACGGTGCCCATGGTCACTTCCACCACATCGCCGATGGCGACGTCACGCAGATTTTTTACATATTTTTCTTCGCCTTCCACGACGAAGACTTTGTCGACTTTTAATTCCAGGGTACGAACCAAATCGCTTTGAGATTTTTTGAAGGTCCACTCTTCCAATTTTTCGCCTAAATTTAACAGGAACATAATGGAAGAGGCCGCACCGAAATCGTTGGTGGCCAACGAAACGCCGATGGCCGTAGCATCGAGCACCTCTACATTTAGCTTTCGGTTGTACAGGGCGATGACGCCGCGTTTCATAAACCGAGATGCCCGCACCAGAGTTACGATGGTTCCCAGGGGATAGGGCAAAAAGTTTTTCATCACGAAGCGCACTTCAAAGGCGTCGCGAACGATGTGGAAGAGCTCTTTTTCTTCCAGAGGAATATAAGACGTGTCGTCGATTTCGAAATCGTCTAAACTCGCCACGTCTAAATCCAGTAACATGCGACAGGCTCTTTTTAATCCGGCTTCGTCGTGATTGACGATAATGCTGCCGGAGACGGTAGAGACCTTTGCATAGGAAACGCCGGGCACTTGTTCCAAAAGGTATTTCACCTTATTGGCCCGGGCATAGCTTAATGGGTACTCGGTGGAAAAACGTGTCCGCCCGGGTACGCGATGGGCAATGGAAACTTTCATTTTATTCAGCGGCTTCCGCCAATTCTTCACAAGCTTCGGCTAAATCTTCTGCCGTTTCCTTGGCTTCTTTGGCTTCTTTCTTCGCTCTTTCGTCTTCTTCCTTTTTAATCTTCGCTTCAGCTACGATGTCTTCGGTGTTTTCTTTCGCTTTTTCGATGGTCTTATCGATGCCTTCTTTCACCTTCATGCCTTCGCTGACAGTGTTGACTGCCAAATTCTTTACTGCGTTAGACTTAAGGATTTTGTCTCCTACGACGCCCAGCAAAACGCCGGCGCCAATGCTTAATAATTTCTTTTTCATAAATAATCACCTCTTTGAGTGACATCATACCATCTTCATTATCATTTATCAATACATAATTTACGTTCTCTTGTTTTATTTTTTACTTTTTAGAGATACATACATGTAATTCCCTTATACTCAGGCTTTTATAAGCCTCTTTTCTCCGCTTATTTATGAATGGTTGCCGCTTACGAATATTTAAATGATATTGATAAGCATCTTCCTATGTGATTCCCGTTTAGTTACTTCCTTTTCCCTCACTATTCTTCAGTTTACTTTATATGCTTCTTTTCGAAACCCGGGCGTAAAGGATAAGCCCCATCATTTAGCCCTTTTCGTGAGGCTTTTCTTTTTTATCGTCGGCGCCCTTTATTTCGCCGTCGCCCCTTTTTCTTTATTTTGAATTTTACAAATGATAAACGAAATCATTCTATCAATTAAAAAATCGACGATTGCTCGTCGATTGTCTTATTGCCCGTAGGTCTTCATTTGTTCGATGACTTCTTTTATTTTTTCGTCCGGAATCAATTGAATGGGCTTGTTCGTGGAAAGGGCGGTCATATACATAAAGGCACAAAATTCCAAATCCCGCGTCAAACTCAGGGCTTCCTTTAAATTTTTTCCTCCGGCGATAAGGCCGTGATTGGCGAGGATGACCGCCTTGACATCCTTCCCCATGGCCTTTACCGCGGACTCAGCCAACGCTTCGGTGCCGAAAGTTTCGTAGGGCGCGAGAGGCACGGTGCCGGCACCTGAGGATGCGATTAAATAGCTGATGGGGCCCAGGTCTTCGCCTAAGGTGGAAAAGGCGCTGATGTAGGGACTGTGACAATGGATCAAGGCGCGAATGTCGGGACGTGCCCGATAGATGGCGGCGTGCATAGGCCATTCCGACGAAGGCTTTCGCGTCCCGCCCAAGAGATTGCCCTCCGGATCCATGTGCACCAGGTCGCTTTTTTTCAGGACATCATAGGCCATGCCCGAGGGCGTGATAAAAAAGCTTTTGCTGTCGTCGCTTCGCACGGACAAATTACCGCCGCTGCCGGTCGTCAGCCCCTCATTCACCAAGGTCAGACCATACTGAATCAGATCGTTTCTATCCTTCGTTTCCATAATTTTTCATTCCTCCTTGGCACATTATACTCTCGCAAGAGATTGCCTTGCAAGAGCTAAAAGCGTGTATAATACTATTGGTGATAGTATGAAAAACCATTGGTCCGTACGAAAACTGGTGGCCTTTACCTTGCGTAGCGGCGACATCGATTCCGGCTTTCTTTCTCATAAGCGGGCACAGGAAGGCATTCGCCTTCACCAAAAATTACAGAAAGACTATCCGCCCACCTTCGAAACGGAAGTGGAAATCGAAGGGCCCGTGGCCTATGAGGTTGGCGAAATTTATTTACAGGGCCGCATCGACGGCCTGGACAGAGATGCCCACCTACTCGATGAAATAAAATCCACGGTCTACTCCAAGGAAGCCATCGATGCCCGGCCCGACGAACTCCACTGGGCCCAACTCAAATGCTACGGCTACCTCTATGCCAAAGCCAATGAGTTGGATGAGGTGCATCTACGCCTCACCTACATTCGCATCGAAGACGAAGAGGTCTTTCGCTACGACAAAACCATGTCCTTCACCGATCTGGACGCCTTTATGAAAGGGGTCATGGCGCGGTTTCAGCGCATTCAGAAGCGGCTGAAGGATTTCGAGGCTCTCTCCCTTCAATCGGCCCGGGATTTAAAATTTCCCTACGACGATTTTCGCAAGGGCCAACGGGACATGGCGGTGGCGGTTTATAATATGATCCAGACCGAAGGCAGTCTTCTCGTGCAGGCGCCGACGGGCATCGGCAAGACCATCGCCACCTTGTTTTCGTCCATTAAAGCCATTGGAGAGGGATTAATCGACGGCGTCTTTTACGCCACGGGCCGCTCCACGCAAAAGACTGTAGCCGTGGAGACCCTTGCTCTTCTAAGGGAGAAAGGGCTTCGGATTAAAAGCACGGAGCTGGTAGCCAAGGAGAAGGCCTGTCTCAACGGCGAGGTGATCTGCACCCCCGAGAGTTGCCCCTATGCCAAGGGCCACTACGACCGCCTCATCGACGGCATCGTGGCCATTTACGACGCAGAGGATCTGTTCGACGGACCCACCGTGGCCCGCTACGCCGAAAAGCACAGGCTCTGTCCCTTTGAATTTGCCCTGGATCTGAGTAATCTGTCCTCGGTTTTAATCGGCGATTACAATTACGTCTTTCATCCGAAAAGTTATTTGGAGCGGCTCATGGAGGATCGGGACCGCTTGAAACGCACCTGTCTTCTCATGGACGAGGCCCACAATCTCATCGATCGGGGTCGGGATATGTATTCGGGCAGCCTTTCCTCCCATGCTTTAGAATCTTTAGACTATCCGTCGAAAAAAACCGAGACCTTGGCCCGGGACTTGGCGGAAAAAATCCGCGAGCTGACGGCGGTGGAAAATCAAACCTACGACACCTTGCCCGACGCCTTAACGGATGCCGTAGAGGATTTATCAGACGCCATGGCCGACTACCTGGGCCGGCTTCACGTGGAGCCCGAGGAGGACTTTCTCGAGCTTTACTTCCGGCTTTTGGATTGGCAGAACTTAAATCTCTATTACGACGAGGAACGCTTTACTTTTTTTGTTCCCGAGAAGAATCAACTGACTCTTATGTGTTTGGACCCTTCCCGAGTGCTTTCTGCGCGGCGGGGCTTATTTCAGTCGGCGGTTTATTTTTCCGCCACACTGTCTCCCATGGACTACCACGCCTACTGCCTGGGCGCCGGCGAGGAGAAAAAGACCATGGTGCTGGAAAGCCCCTTCGATCCCGCTCATCTCTTGGTCCTTCACCCGCCCGGTTTGTCCACCCGGTACAAAGACCGGGGCCGCACATTGGATGAAGTCAGCCGCTACTTACAGGCTTTTTCTACGACGAAAGAAGGTAATTTCATCCACTTCTTCCCCTCTTACGCCTACAAGGAGCAGGTATACGTTGCCTGTGGGAGTTGGGAGGATAAAGGCCACGATCAAGCTCGCTTGATGACGGAAAGGGATAGGGCCGCCTACATCGAGCGTTTTCGAAAGGAAATTCCCGTCCACGGCTATGCGGTCATGGGCGGCGCCTTTTCCGAGGGCGTGGATCTTTCCGGCGAGGCCCTGATGGGGGTCAGCATCTTGACCCTTTCCCTCCCCGGCCTTTCACGGGAGCGGGAGCTGATCAAGGATCGTTTTAATCGACTGGGTAAAGACGGCTACGCCTATGCCTACACCTATCCGGGGCTCACGAAGGTGGTTCAGGCCGCCGGGCGCATCATTCGTTCTCACGAGGATCGGGGCCAGCTCCTTCTCTTAGACGACCGCTACCTGCGCCCCGATATTCGCGCCTTGCTTCCCGCCCATTGGCGCGTGGAAACCGTAAATTCGGTTGAGGACATGAAAGATAAAATAAAATCATTTTGGAGGTAAGTATGACCCTGCACATCTGTTTAGTAGAACCTGAAATTCCCCACAACACCGGCGCCGTCGCCCGCAGCTGCGGTTTGACGAAAAGCGTCCTTCACCTGGTGCGTCCCCTGGGCTTTTCCGTAGACGACAAGCATTTGAAGCGCTGCGGTCTCGATTATTGGCACCTGGTGGACATCCGCTACCACGACAGCATCGAGGAAGTGATGGAAGAATACAAGGACCATCGCTTCTTCTTTGCCTCGACCAAGGCCCACAAGCGCTACAGCGACATCGAATTTCAAGACGGAGACTTCTTGGTCTTCGGCAAGGAAACCAAGGGACTGCCCGAGCCGTTATTGAAGGCTCACGACGAGACGGCCATTCGCATTCCCATGCTGAAAGATTTCGGCCGCAGTTTAAATCTTTCCGTCTCCGTCAACATTATTCTCTTCGAAGCCCTGCGGCAATTGGATTATCCGGGGATGGCATAATGAAAAGCAAGGACTATATTTTAAAGGCGCTGAAAGAAGCCGACGACTACCTTTCCGGCGAAGAGCTGGCGGGAGAATTAAACATTTCTCGCGCCGCCGTGTGGCAGGCCATAAAGGTCCTGAGAAAGGAAGGCCACCACATCGACGCAATTACCAATCGGGGCTACCGATTAAACGAAGGCTACGAAGCGCTGGATGAAAATTCTATCAAAGACCGCCTCAATTGCGAATTAAGCAACGTATCCGTTTTGATAAAAGACAGCATCGATTCCACAAACGACGCCCTCTTCCGCGAAGACGCCACGAGCGCCCTGCCCTCCTTTTCCTTTATGGCGGCGGAAGAACAGACCGCTGGCAAGGGGCGGGTGGGCAAGTCCTTCCACTCCCCCTTCGGCACGGGCCTTTACTTTTCCACCATCCTTCACGGCGAGGATATCGCCGATCCCGCCGTCCTCACCATGGCCGCCGCCGTGGCCTGCAAAGAAGCCCTCCTGATGCAGACCGACGAAGAAGTGAAAATCAAATGGGTCAACGATTTGTATTTGGATCATAAAAAAATCGCCGGCATTTTGACGGAGGCGGACTTTTCCCGTGGACACGCCCGCTACGTCATCGGCATGGGCTTAAACACTGCCACGGCGGATACGACCTTTAAGAAACAGGCCTTGCCCGCGGCAGGATCCCTGCACAAAACCATTTCAAGAAATCAACTGGCGGCGGACATTATGAACCGCCTCTACGCCCTGCTCCACGGCCCCGCCCGCGCCATCGTGGACGCTTACCGAAAATACAATCTCACCATAGGAAAGATCGTGCGCTTCGCCAAAGGCGATATCGAATACACTGGACGGGCCACGGCCATCGGCGACGACGGCTCCCTTATCGTCGAAGTTGGCACCGAAACCGTGGCCCTTTCCGCCGGCGCCATTTCCATCGAAGGCAATTGGTGATCTTACAAAGTTCATACTTTCTCTTGACAAAAAATGGATTCGGCCGTATAATCATATACTGTAATCCAATGGAGAGATGGTTGAGTTGGTTTAAGGCGCTCGCCTGGAAAGCGGGTATACGTTTATAGCGTATCGGGGGTTCGAATCCCCCTCTCTCCGCCAGGAAAAGTTTGCCATGCTAGATGGGGAGTTAGCGGCACCCTGTAACTTGTCATCCGCTATAACAAGATTGAATTCCCGATCTAGCGCATTTTTTTTGCGGTCTGCCCGGAAAAAGTGATGTTGATGAGTGGGTCCTACGCAATAAGCCCTTGTGAACCGTGTCAGATCTTGACGGAAGCAGCACTAAGCAAGTTCGCTTATGTGACGTAGACTCGCCTACTCTGAGTTAACTCTTTCGGTAACGCGTGGAAAAATTGTGCAAAGTCGGGTGCATGGCTACATACAAAGAGCGGCTCTTCGGAGCCGCTTTTTCATTGCGAAAAACCCCACACAAAAAAGGCTCTATAATATCCGTTGGGGAGTAACCTCCTTAATGAATATTTTTGTGCAAAAAGACAGCACTTGTTTTCCCTATCACCTAAAATTAAATCACCACAAAATAATAAAGGGGCAAACAAGTGCAAACCAATATTACCACATTACTTTTAGGAATCCAAGATGTCGAGGTGACCGGTACTTCAAAAAACGTTTTTTAACAATTACAATGTATGCCATTCACGAGCGGCCATGTCCCCATTGTAGTTCCTTCCACGTTCAAGAGGTTCAATTGCTTCAAGATACCCGATGCGATAAAAACACGTGCTCCTGCTCACGGAAAAGTTACATTATTGTTCTAAAACTTCACAACCCTATCGCAGACTGACTCTAAAAACTCAACATCATGGGATGTTATTAAAACTAACTTGTCTTCTTCCTTTACTTTCTTTATGTTTTTAGCTACTATTTTCATATTTCTATAGTCCAATCCACTGGTTGGCTCATCGAAAAATAGAATTTTCTTGTCGGATAGTAAAGCGGATAAAATAATTACTCTCTGTTTTTGTCCTCCTGACAAGGTGTGAGGATTTCTATCACTGATATTTTTTAACTCCATATCTTTTAGCCAAGTATCTAAAGCGTTATCGTCTTTAATATTTGATGTTAATACTATTTCATCTTTAACACTATCTGTGAACAACTGACAGTTCACTTCCTGCATTATAAGCAAACTTTCATTTACCCTGCTTCTTATATTGAAATTCTCATCATTTTTAAAAATTTTTCCTTTATTTTCTTTGTATAAGCCACATATGATTTTTGCTAAAGTAGACTTTCCAATTCCATTTTCTCCAACAATCCCAATAATATTCCCATAGCAAAATGTAAGATCCTTGATGGACAAAATTGTTCTAGTATTTCTTTTAAATATCAGATTTTTCAATTCTAATAAAGCCCATTTATTTGAAGTTTCAAAATCATCAAGTCCTTCAATAGCTTTATAATCAGAATGCCTAAGTCCAGTTCTCATTCGTTCATCTTCACTTAGATTCTCAATTTCGTCCATACTATATTCTCTGATGATTTTTCCATCCTCTAAGTATATTGCTCTATCAACAATGTCTTTTAAATACCACAACCTGTGTTCTGCA
>QWCE01001542.1_pt1 | contig 60913 bp, 76 predicted proteins | sample 1972531 | NCBI WGS metagenome assembly QWCE01 (sample SAMN09866716, study PRJNA288562) | Human gut metagenome isolate term4_stool, whole genome shotgun sequencing...
GGTCCACCTGTTCCCATCCCGAACACAGAAGTTAAGCTCAGTAGTGCCGAAGATAGTTGGCTGGAAGCGGCCTGTGAAAATAGGAAGACGCCAACATTTATATATTCCTCCATAGCTCAGTCGGTAGAGCGCATGACTGTTAATCATGATGTCACTGGTTCGAGCCCAGTTGGGGGAGCCACTCTAAAATCCCATTAGTAAGCTAAAAACGGCTTGTTAATGGGATTTTTCTTACTTTTGTATTGTTGTATATACTGTTGTTTGTTTCTCTCTGTTTCGTGTCATTTAATGTGATATACAACAGATAAACAACAGATTTTTCTAAGAAAAAAGGCTATTAAGCCATAAGCTTAATAGCCTTGTAAAGGGTTTCTGTTTCTTGATTTATATAATGCTTTATATCTACATCATAATTAGTGTGACCCATTAAAGCAATAATGTCTTCTTCTCTTGCACCACTTGCTGACATTCGAGTAGAGAAAGTTCGTCTGCAAGAATGTGGTGTTAAATCATCCGGTAAATCCATTAGCCTTGTAGCCGGTCTAAAGTAATACTTTAGGTAGTTATCTTTGTTTAATGGTTCACCTTCAGAACCACAGAAGATAGTTTTACCACCTTTACTAATACAGTCTTTAACTATGCCTTGTATGTTGGGGTGGATTGGCACTATTCTGTTAGTACCTGCATCCGTTTTTTTACCTGCCACAAAAATAGGTATGCCTGTTTCAGTTAGCATATAATTATCGGTTGTAAGCTCTAAGAACTCTGATACTCTAAAATTTAGGTAGCATAGAGCATATATGTATTCTGCATATGGGATAACACCAATGCTTTGTTTAACTTTGAGAAGTTGCATATCTGTAAATCTAGTTCGTTTTATATCGTTTGGCTCAGGTAGTTCAATATAAGTTGCATAGTCTTTATTAACAATATCATTCATCATTGCAAACTTATACATTGAAGTTAATAAACACTTAATCTTGTTAAGAGCCGAAAATTTTAAACCTTCAATTATCAAAGGTGTATTAGTCTTTTTATAGGTGTTTTTACCGTTCTTATCTACATACATTAATTGACCGTCAACACCTCGTTTGTGGTGTGCTGAGGAATAGAAGTCTATAACGGCTTGAAAGTTTGCCGTTCTTAGTTCTCTGAATTTCATAGTATGAAGTGTAATCAGCTTATCCCAAGAAGTTTTATAGTTAGATTTAGTACTATCGCATAGTGATTTATATGATTGTTGTTTCATCCATTGTTCATGTAATTGTTCTAATGTAATATTAAAGTCCGAAACTGGATTATATTCATAATCTTTTAATGCAGTTTCTGCTTCAACTTTAGTAGCAAAGCTACCTATGTATTTCTGTTCTCCTGTTATAGAACTCATTGCCACCCAAGGTTTAGACTTTGTATCTTTGCGACAGTATATAGAGCCTGTACCCTTAGTTCTTCTTGCCTTTGTGGTCCTCTTTTTCACTTCTTGATTTTTACCACAGTAGGGGCAAAATTTAAAATCATCATCAAATGTTTTATTGCATCTTCTATTTATGCATTTTTTCATTACAAAACACCTCTATTTTTTGAAAAAGGGTGCAAAAATACCTTGTGAAATAAGTTGAATTTTTCACAAGGGTGTGGTACAATATTACTGCAACAAATATTGTATCATTACACCCCAAATGTAATGGTTACGCTCTTTGGTACGCCAATACCAGAGGGCGTTTTTTATTTTATATTTTACTTTTGTTAATTAATTCTGCTAAGTTGTTTCGTTCTTCTTTAATTTCTTTAGTGAGGTCATCTTCTGTTGTGCTAGGGTGTTTCATTTCTAGCATTTTCCATTGTGCTGATGATATATATATGCTAACAGATAGGTCATCATCTTTACAATTCTTTGGTAATCTATTTTCGACATCTTCAAGTTTTTCACTTGCTTCTTCAGATGATATATCCATATTTAAGAAATCATCAATAATTTCTATAGCTTTAACACAAGCTTTATAGCCTGTATCTGACATACCATCAGGTTTATTAGTACATCCAACTAATAAAAGTATGCAACAACAAATTAAAATGCTAATAATTTTTTTCATTTATGTACATTCCTTTCTATTCTAATTTTTCCTTTGTTATGAAGTTCTCAAACTGCTTGTACACTTGAATTTCTAACGAAGATGTTAGAAATTTATTCCGACTGTACAGCAGTTTCATTCTTTCGGCTCTAATCTTAGAAGCTGAATAACTTATATAACATAGCTTTTGTATTTGTTCTGCTGAATGAATATCTAATGCCCAAAGTACACACGCCGGAGCAAGTAGCCTACTTGCGAATATGTCAGCTTGTGTTTCCTCTGAGGGTTTAACTATATCAAATGTTCGGTTATACTCGCCGTTGGTGAGAGGATGGCCAAGATAGATGTGGCCAAGCTCGTGTGCAATAGAAAATCTAATTCTTTCTATACTCATTGTGTCATCATAAATAATATACCACTTATCAGATATTAACATAGTTTTTGCAAATTCATTATTATTAAGTAATTTTACTGTGCTATTCTTAGCAAGTGTTATTTGTTCATCTCTGCAAATCTTCACTACTGAAACCGGTAAACTAGTAATATTATGATTTATAAGAACATTCCAAGATGCATTTCTTGCATCTTTATATTTTCCATAGCTAGTTAGCATTAGAATCACCTCGTAGATAGCATCTGCGTAGGTGATTTTTTTATTCCCTAATTATAAATTCCTTTTAAGATTTTTATTTTTCATCTTTTTTAATATTTAGTAATATATCAACTGCTTCTTGTAATCTTTGTTTTGACCTATATGCCAATATTAGTTGTCTTTCGTGTTCACTTAAATTGATATTAATATTTTCTTTATTTTCATTGATTTCATTAAAAATATTATCAACATTATAAATGTCACTAAGTATTAAAAGTGTTTCTATATTAGGCTGACTTCTATTATTTTCCCACCCATTAACTGTTTTACCACTTATACCGAGTATAGAACCAACCTCATTAGTAGTAAGTCCACTATTAATGCGTAGTTTCTTTAATACTTTTGCAATGTATTCTCTCGACATTTTTATGCCCCTTATTTAATATTGAGTAATATATCTATTGCTTTTTGCAAATCAGTTTTTTCCCTATACGCTGAAATTACTTGTTTTTCGTGATTGTTTAACAATAGTTCAGTATTATCTGATGATATTCCAATAAGTTCATTAATATCAATTTTGAATATATCACAAATCTTTACCAGAAGTTCTATATCTGGGGAATTAGAGCCTTTTGTCCAATTAGTAATAGCTGAAGGTGTTACACCGAGTAATTGGGATAATTGTTTCTTAGTTATGAAACTTTTATTTTCAGTTAGCAATTTACTTAAATTACTAGCTAAATTATATCGAATATTATGTGACTTATTTCTTCCTAATAGAAAATCTAAAGAAACATCAAAATAATCAGCAAGCTTCATAAGTTGTTCAGCTTTCGGTTCTCTCTCATTCTTTTCATAGCTAACATAAGTAGTGTATGGTATGCCAAGTTCATTGGCACATTGTTTCATGCTTATGTTTCTTTCAGTTCTTAATTTAGTAAGTCTATCACCGAACATATATTTAAGTCATCCTTAATTTTAGAGTTCATCATCAGATGAGGGTTGTTTTTGCGACTGCAATAGTTTTAATTGTTCAGCAGTAATTTCTTCTGTGTACATTCCATGATAGTCAGAACTTCTTGCCACAACAAGTGCCGGTATGGTCTTTTCAACAACATTAATATCAAGCAATTTTTTAATTGCTTTTTGCATATCCGGATTAGCACGATATGCAAGTATAATTTGTTGTTCTTCTTCACTTAAAAAGATTTGTTTTGATTTAGTACCAATGTAATCATTATAAAATCTTTCAACATTAACATTAAGGGCATTACAAATTTTTAAGAGTAATTCAAAATCAATTTTCATATTATCTCTTTTTATAATCGAATAAAGAGTTTGATTACTAACATTGATTTTTTTAGCCAATTCATTAACATTAGTGCCGTTTTCTTTTAATACCTTTTCAAGTGTTTTGCCTATCATAGTATCACCTCTGTTTTGATATTATCACAATATTTTGTGACAGTCAATAAAAATTTATGAAAAATCATAAAAAACTATTGACAAATTATGCTTATGCATATAAAATCTAATTGTAAGTTATTCAAATGCATAAATTGTGAGGTGATTTTATGTATACAAATTTGAAAGTTGAGTTAATTAAAAAATCATTAACCCAAAAAGAAATAGCTGACTACATTGGTATCCACGAAAATTCAATGGGTAACAAAATTTCAAATGGTTCATTTTCAGTTGAAGAAGCTTTCAAAATCAAGGAGAGATTTTTTCCAGAGTGTGATTTGGAATATCTGTTTAAGAGGACAGCATAAGAGGTGATATGTATGACAACTGAAAGAGAACATTTACTGCTTGATGAAAGTGGTGAAATGTATGTAAATGTGCCGGTTAAGGTTGCATCTAAGTACCTTAATATCTCATACAAGAGTTTGTACGAGATGTTAAAACAAGACAAATGCCCTTTTGGTACATCTGTACAGACTGAAAAAGGAGTGTGGGTGTTTAATATTCCTTGCGAACGATTGATAGCATATGCAAGGGGTACTGACCTGTCACTTAACAGTAATTTATCATTACTGAATGATATGGTCAGTAACCTTGTTACTGCACTCCAAGGTACAACACAATGACACTCAGAATTAAAACTAATTACAATGCAGTAATCGAAGTTAGAAATGTAAAAGAAGCATATGTGTTGGGTAACTTGCTTGTAATAAAGCAGATGGACAACCGTAGAACATTTTACGATTACAGCAGAATTAGAAGTGTTATCCGTATAGGCAGAAGAAAGAAGGTGTAACCGTTGGATTTTACAAATACTGTATTAGTAATCATAGCATTACTAGTTGTTATCGCAGGACTTGCTATTAAGTTAAGCAATGAAATTGAGATGCACAAAATATATCAGCAAGCTTTTAATAGGCAAGTGAATGAGAACAAACATATTTTAAACTTAGCTAAAGAAGCACAGAAGTTTAATGAAAATATGTTAAAGGAAAAAGAAAATCTTATTAATGAACTTAATGCTGAGAAAATGGAAAACATAAAGCATTTAAATGAAATTGATAAATTAGAAAGTGAAATTGTCAATCTAAATTATCAGAAACAACTTGATAATGGAACTCTTGAATTTAAAGATATTTTAGAGCCAACTGAGGTGCAAAATGAAGAAATTTAGATTGATTGGTTTAATTCTCTCAGTTGTCATAATTGCAGTAATTTCCGAACTTAATAACATCACGCTGTTTAGTAAGTTTGGTGGTATTACTTTGATACCGGTGCTTTATTTCCTTGTTACATATGTAGTGCCTTATATGGTTCAAGACTATGTAAAAGAGTGGAAAGAAATCATCAATGACGGTGAAGTATGCTTTACAAAAGGTGAAAAGTACCGTAGATGGTTTGAAGAAGCTACAGGTGAAAAAGTAGAAACAATTGAAACAATTGTAGAGGGAGAAGAAGTAAATGACTAACTTTGAAAAAATCAAACAGATGACCGTTGACGAAATGGCTGTTGCAATAGTTAATGGTATATCTTCCGACCCTTGTGATTACTGTTATTACGGTGAAAGGTTTGCGTATTACTGTCCCGGTAATAGATGTTTCAATCTTGAAGATAATGAGATTGTTCAAAATTGGCTTGAAAGCGAGGCGGAGGAAGAATGACTAGAAAAGAACTAGAACAATATCTTGGCAAAGAGGTTGAAGTACTCGCATTTTCAAGGTTATAAATTTGCAATAGTTATTGACGAAACTGTTGATGAAATAAAAGAAGAGTTAGATGATTATTGCAAATAAGAAAGACCAGAAGTATGAACACAAAGTACATTTTCCGCTATTGTTGATTATTTTAGATGTAGGTGTTGCAATAGTCTATGAAATAGGTAAAGATTTCAGAATGGCAACATAGAAGAAGTAACCGGCGAAGAAGTCGAAGAAATTGAAAAGGTTGGTGAAGGTGATGTTTGATTACGACGAGGTTATTAAATTTTTTAACGATTTTAAGGCTATGTGTAATGGCTGTGACTGTCAAAAATGCCCATTAAATCATCCTTTTGAAAGTTGTGATGTTTTGTTGAGAAATGAACCCGAAACAGTAATTAAAATATTACAGAAATGGAATGAAGATAATGGAAATTAAAGAGGTTGTTGAAGGTGAAACAATATAAAATAAAAAAGAAGTGGTTGTTGACACTAAAAGAATGTGTGGAAAAGCAAATACCAAAACAAGTAGTAATAAAGCAAAGATTTCTGCTTGATAGATTTTGTCCTAAATGTGGTGAAAATTTAACTAATTATAGTTGCTATTCGTTAAATAGCTGGAAATACAACTATTGTTCATGCTGTGGACAGCGTTTAAAGTGGGATAAAGATATTTTTAGATTGGAAGGTTAAATATGATTGACTACAATGTAACATTCGAGTATTTACACGGTTTTAATAGAATGTGCGACAGTTTTAAAAAAGAGAATTGCACCGGATGCGATTTCTTTGAAGAAAACAAGTGTGCATATGAAACTTTTAGAAGTACTGACCCACAGGAATGTATAAATATAGTTCGAGAGTGGTGTAACGACCACCCAGAACAAACGCTATTAACTGTCTTTAATAGTCTTTATCCACAAGCAGAAAAGAGGGATAACGGTATTCCAAATGTTTGTGCTGGTAAGCTAGGGATAGTCAATTTTTGCAATGAATTATTTAATCCATATTTTAGAAAATGCAAAAAATGTTGGAATACACCCATTATGGAAAAGGAAGTGACAAGCAATGATAAACAACGTTGAATGGCACAGAACTGACGTAAGACCTCGTGAAAGTGGTAACGTTATTATGGTTAATAAGGTTATGAAATTGGGCATTATAGAGCAAATCAGTCAACTGTATTATAACGCCGAGAAAGGCGTGTTAAATTATTCGTCAGAATCATATACAGCAGTACCATTTTCTTCTTATCGTTATTGGTGTTGGGCTGATGACTTTTATAGTGCATTTGCGTACAAGGAGTATTAAAGATGAATAATTTAAGTCTTGAAGAATTAGACAAATTAGCGTACAACTTTCAAAACACAGACAAAATGAAAATGTTATCATTGCATTTTGAAGAACGTGCTTATCTAGCAACAATAGCTAATTTGTATATGATGTATGACTTGATTGGTTCACACATCAAAGACAAAGTTATAAAAGTAAAGCAAAGTGCATTAAAAGACTATCGACAGATACATAACGAATTGTATTTTTATCATCTGGGCTATGAACAGTGGTGCAACTCTATTAAGATTAGCGAAAGAAGCATAAGAGAACTAAGAAAAGAACTTAGTGAAGGCAATGTACACAAGTCACTTGAACTAGCACTAAAAGTAATTAGTATATTGCTAAAAGAGAATACTCTTGTCAGTCTGTATCAAGCAGTAATGCAAAGCAAAGTAACAGATGATGAAATAGATACAGCAGTATCTAACTACTCACAACAATACAATCTTGAAATTACAAGTAAAGATTGTGAAAAGATAGTGTATAGATTTCTTTCAAGTTTGGGAACTTCACAAGACTTGTTGTGTTTTCAGTCTATGAGTGATGATGAACTAAACGAAGTTGCGAAGAAGTTGCCGGAAAGAAAATTTGACGGCATCAAAACGGAAATATCAGAAGAATATATTAATGCGTTACTTAATAATTGAGTAACGCACACGTGGAACAATAGCATAACCGGTAATGCGTTAAAGCATCCCTGTACGCTTTAAAGATATAAGTTCAAATCTTATTTGTTTCACCAACGTTGTTAGCGGAAATGAAGTATCTCCTATTTAAGTCAAAATTATATATATAAAAATGTCCCAAACGCTAACAATGTATACAGCGGGTAGAAACCTCAAATTGCTGGTATTACAAAGGGTGGGACTGTGGCACTTACCCTTACCATGTGCCACACCCTTTGTAATATTAAACAAATATCCGGCGGTAGCATAAGTAATGCAACAGCTCACCTACTGTGATTTATGTGCAAATCATAAACGCCGGTCGGTTATCTTTCTTTATTCAAGGGGATGTTGAATACATCCCCAAATATGTAGTAGCCCAGTCGGTGGGTGTATTAAGTTCAATTCTTAACTACTACTCATGTGTAAGCCGTTATGGCTGAATTCCTCATTTTTTAGTGTCCTCGCTCAGCACAGGGCGAGGACAAAGGGCAAAAAGATGAAATATATTAATAAACAAAACAAATATTATAATAAAAAAGTCGAATATGATGGAATACTATTCGATAGCAAAAAAGAAGCCAAAAGATATTCCGAACTGAAACTATTAGAGCGTACTGGAAAAATACAGAACCTAAAAAGGCAAGTCCCTTTTACTCTAATTCCAAAAATTTGCGACCAAAACGGCAAGTGTTTGCAACGTGCGTGTAAATATTATGCTGATTTTGTATATACATATAATAATAAACTGGTTGTTGAAGATACAAAAGGCGTTAGAACTGCTGAATACAAAATTAAGAAGAAATTAATGTTGTATCAGCATAATATTATCATCAAGGAAATATAAAAGGAGAAATTTATATGAATGTGAAGAAAATTGTTAGTTTGTGCAAACAAGCTAAAGCATTTGGTTCTACTATTGATGCAGATGGTTCGCAGTGGTTGGGTGATGGCTATGCATTCTATCAATTGCCGACAGATACCCCAATTTTGGAAGCAAACACTATAAGTGCTTTATATGATATTGACAGAGAAAAAATGAACAATGAATATGTATATAAAGTATTTATAGCTGATGAATATTTAACATCAGATACATGCGAAGACGAAGAACTACTAAGAGAAATCTTTATCAAAGTGAGATATGCGGGTAAAGACCTTATGCCATTTGCATCCAGAAACGGACTAATATTAATTGATACTAAGTATTTAGCACCGTTGGACTTGAAAAATTATGAAATGTACTTCATGCTACGTAAAGACAAAGTTGTTATAAAGAAAGGGATGTTTGCTATTGCGTACATCACGCCTTTCAACGTTAGTGATATTAGCGAAGACTTTGACAAGCAACTATCTGAACTGTACAAGCAACATTCAATTCGTAAAGAAAAATCTTTCGTAGAGAGGAATACAGAAGATGAATAGAAAAAGCTGTGAAGGATGCATTTACTATAAGAATGGCAACGGCACAAGGGCAAAAGGTAGCGACCGTTTTTGCCATTATATGATTGATACGGGAGTGCAGAGAAATTGCGACCCAGAGCAATGCACAAAGAAAGTTGTTGATGCTCCTTATCCAAAACACAAAAAAGCTGTGTCAATCAAAAGAGGTAAAAGGAAATGAATAGTAGATTAAGATTGTTAGCGATTGAAAGATTTTTCTTAAAAGAGAAAAAACTGAGGATGAAAACAATTCAAAAGAAACTATTTGACAACTACAATATCAAAGCTGAAAGAAAAGCTATATATAAAGATATAGAAGCGTTAAGCCGATTTTATAAAATTACAAAACGAAAGATGCAAAGCGATTGTGTATATATATTAGAATGAAAAACGAATAGAAGTAAAAAAATCTTTGATAGAAAATCATTAAAAAATGACCTATCAAAGATTTTTACTATCAAAATAAAATTGAGGTTTTGACCTCTTTGCTGACCTTGTTATGGGTATTAACAATTCAACCGTATAAATAAAAGGAAAGATAATCATGAGAAGAAGAAAAAAATATTTAGATTATGATTATGAAAATCAAATACAAAAGCAGTATGAGAAAGAAGAAGAAGATACAGTATTAAGACTTCTCAAAGAAGGTGCTATTAGTTTCTGCTATGCAACTAAAGAAATCTATTCAGGTAATCAACTAGAAATTGAAGTCTTTCCGGAATTCACACGTAAAGAAAGTTGCACGTTAAAGCAAAAACTAAAAAAGAAAGACAAGAAAGCAATTAAAAACCTGAACGAAAAGAACGCAAAAAAGTATTTCACTAGGTTAGTCAATTCTAATTTTGTTGATGATGATTACTGCATCACATTGACATATACACCAGACAACCAGCCGGAAGACTACGAACAAGCACACAAAGACATCACAAATTTTTTTAGACGTTTGAACAGAAAGAGAAAAAAAGAAAACATCTCAAACGCAAAATATGTATATGTTACTGAGCAACGCAAGAACGGTTATCATCATCATATCATTGTTGACAGTCAACTAGAACTGACAATGAAAGATGTTAATGTATTATGGGGCAAGAGTAAGAGAAATGACATAAAGTTATTAAACTCTGACGAATACGGATTAACGGGCATTGCTCTGTATCTTGCAAAAGACCCCAAGGGGCGAAAAAGGTGGGGAAGTTCAAGAGGACTAAAAAAGCCGGTCATAAAGAAAAATCACTACAAATTTCGGAAAAAGGATATTAGACAAGCTGTTATCTGTGAATACAATATACAAGACAAATTAAAGAAGTTATATCCAAACTACACATTTACAGATGTTCAGATACAGTACAATGATGTAAATGCTATGTTTTACATATACGCACGTATGAGATTATAGAGCGTGTGACAAAAGTAACGCCTTAAAAAAAGATTGCGTACACACATACACGCACGATAGGAGTAGAAGAAGATGACAATGCAAGAACTAAGAATTATGCGTAAAAATTACCCATCACTTAATTTAGAACTTGATAATTTATTAGAGCAGAAAGAAAAAACAATAGACCGTACTGTAGTAAAAGTTATTGATGATAAAATCAATAACATCATTGATATGCAAAACAATGTTGATAAAGTTATATCTTCCATATCTGATAACCTAGTTCGTTATGCAGTTGAACAGTATGTTATCTTTCAACAGAAATGGACTGTTATTTATGATAATTTAGATAATTACTGTGAAAGTGCTACAGTTGATGCACTAAGAAAGCGAATAGCAAGAGAAATTGAAAAAATTTAAAAAATATTCTTGTTTTGTCCTCTTTGTCCTCTTTGTCCGTTTTTTATATGATATTATTATATTATTCAAAGTGCATAGAAAACAAAAGGACGGTGAAAATGTTGTGGCAAAAATAGATAAGTGGACTAATGAAGAAGGCTTAACGCTAATTGAAGGTTGGGCTAGAATGGGTCTAACCGACCAGCAGATTAGTCACAACATGGGTATAAGTCGTAAAACTCTTGCAGAATGGAAAAAGAAACATGAAGACATAGAAAAAGCTATTGCACGTGGCAAAGAAGTTGTTGATATTGAAGTAGAGAATTCTCTACTTCAAAAAGCGTTAGGAATAGCTAAGAAAGTAAAAAAGCCTATCAAGGTAAAGACTGTTGAATACAAAGACGGCAAGAGGGTTAAAGAAGTTGAACACATTGAATATGCTGATGAAGAAGTATATATACCACCTGACACAACAGCAATGATTTTTTGGCTAAAGAACAGGAAACAAGAGAAGTGGAAGAATGACCCGCAACTTTTAGAGTTGAGAAAAGAAGAACTGCAAATTAAGAAAACTAAAGCAGAAAACGGGTGGTAACGGCTATGTTATCAGATTTCTATAGGTCATTACAGTGGAAGAAATTAACACAGTTGATTAAGCTATCTAGGGTTGATGATAATGGTTTTTGGATATGTGAACATTGTGGAAAGCCAATTATAAAATCTTATGACTGCATATGTCATCACAAAATTTATCTAACAGAAGAAAACTATACTGACCCAGATATAGCACTAAACGAAAACAATATAGCACTACTACACCATAGATGTCACAATAGAGTGCATAACAAGTTAGGGCAACCAACAAGGCAAGTTTTTATTGTTTACGGTTCTCCTCTGAGTGGCAAAAGTAGTTATGTTAATGACGTTATGTTGCAAGGTGATTTGTTGCTAGATATAGACAAGATATGGATGGCAATATCTAATCAGCCTTTATATATTAAACCTAAAGAACTAGCAAGTAATGTGTTTGCTATAAGGGATTTAATTCTACAGCAGATTAAGCACAGACAAGGCAAGTGGCAAAATGCTTATGTGGTCGGTGGTTATCCTCTGTCAGTCGAACGCACAAGACTTGCAAACGTGTTAGGTGCAAGGCTTATACACATAGACACAGAAAAGGAAACTTGCTTAGATAGATTATTAAATTGCGAAGACAAAAGAGATAAAGAGCAATGGAAAAAATTTATCAATGAATGGTGGGAAAAATATTCGGCAACATTTTGAGAAAGACACCCCCCACCAAGAAATATTTGATAAGGCTAAAAGAGACTGTGGGAAGTTCTTAATTTTCGCAGAAAGTGAAAAAATGAGATTTTCCAAAACCAAATTAGCAAAAAATATAAGGACTTTGAAAATGAAAAGAAAAGATAGTCAAAGAAAAGAAAAAATACTTGAATATCTTAAAACAAATGGTTGTGACATTGGCTTTATTGAACAAGCTGTAGATGAATTTGTTTTTTTGGAGAATAGATTGACTGAATTAAGGAAGTTACCTTTTATCCAGTTCCATCCTAAAAACAAAAAATTACAAAAAGCAACACCAGCTTCAAAACAATACAAAGAACTTCTACAGCAGTATACAAATTTGCTGAAAGTACTAAGTAAATTTATTAGTAATGATGAACAACAAGAATCACCATTACGTGAATGGGTTGAAAAGTATGCTAATAAAGAATAAAACAAAGTGGACGGCAGATAATTCTTATTTGATTGAATACTACAATAGAATTTCAGCCGGTGAAATTATTGTCGGTCAAGAGTTGTGGCAAGAACTGAATAATCTTAAAGATGATTTTAATAATGACCGGTATTATTACAATACTGATGATGCCAGACTAAGGATGAACATAATGGAAAATTGTATAAGGTTAACGAAGTCACCTTACTACAACAAGCCAATGAAACTTATGTTATGGCAAAAGGCGTTTATAGAAACAATCTATTCTTTCAAGATGTCTGAAACTGATTTTGACAGGTTTAAAAAAATTATTTTGCTGATTGCAAGAAAAAATACAAAGTCAGAAACTTGTAGTGCATTAGGACTAAGCGAATTAATTGTAGGAAATGAAGGTTCTGACATTGTGTGTAGTTCTAATGACGATAACCAAGCATCTATTACGTATGATGCAATTGACACAATGCGACAATTAATAGACCCAAACGATTTAGACACGAAAAAGAACCAAAGATTTATTATTAATAAAGCTAACGGTTCTAAAATCTTCAAGTTGTCAGATAGGACAAGGAACAAAGAAGGGCGTAATATTGATTTTGCTATTGTAGATGAAACTCACGAAATGAAGAATAACGTCATAGGTAAATCAATAGAGCAGTCACAGTCTTTGAAAGATAATCCCAAGTTTATCAACATCACTACAGAAGGTTTTGTTGTTGACGGTTATCTTGATGATGAATTGAAGAAAGCAAGGGCAGTAATTTGGGGTGAAGATACTGGGAAATCAGCCGAAAGGCTTTTACCGTGGTTATACACCCAAGACAGTGAAGAAGAAATATGGCAAAACCGAAAAAGTTGGGTTAAGTCTAACCCGACTTTGGGCATAGTCAAGAAATGGGATTATATGGACGAACAAATTGACGTTGCTAAAACATCTAAAGCCGATAGAATTTTTGTTTTGTCGAAAGATTTTAATATAAAACAAAACGGCGTGGAAAGTTGGTTAAATCTTGAAGATTATGATTATAAAGCTGTGTATAATCTTGAAGATTTTAGGGGCTGTGTTTGTTTAGGGGCTTGTGACTTGTCAGAAACAACAGACTTAACAAACGCAAAAATTTTATTGATGAAACCAGACGACCCGCACAAATATATTTATTCACACTACTTTATTCCACAATCTAAACTGGAAGATAACAATGACGAAAATGCCGGTGCTAAATACAGTGAATGGCTAAAGCAAGGGCTATTAACTGTTAGTGAAGGTAATGACATAGATTTATCAATGGTTGCAGATTGGTTTTATAAACTGTACAAAGATTACAACATTAAGCTTTGGAAGTGTGGGTATGACCAGAAGTTTGCAAAAGATTTTTTGACTAGGATGGACTATTACGGATGGACACGTAAGAATGATGATATGGTTATGATATTACAAAACGCTGAAACACTTAACAATGCAGTTAAGCTATGTGAAGCAGATTTCCAACATCAGTTGATTAATTTTAATGATAATGATGTAGACAAATGGAACTTGAAAAACGCAAGTTTACTAGTTAATAATAAAGGCTTTTGTATGCTAGTAAAAACAGAGCCATCAAAAAAGATAGACGGTGCAGTAACTTTTGTAATTCTATATGAGATGTACAGAAGATACAGAACAGAATACAAACAAATGATAGAAATGAGGTGAAAACGTTGGGCTTTTTCAGTAACGTATTTTCAAAGTTATCAACCAAAAAGCAAAATCAAAAATACATAGATGTGTTAAATGGATATGCTCCGGCGTTTTCCCAGTTCGGCAGTAATATATACGCAAATGACATTGTACAGCAATGTGTTAACTGTATTTCATCAGAAATGAAAAAACTATCACCGGAACACATCATACGTAATAACAACGGCGATACTGAACCGGCTGAAAGTAATAATATTCAATCGGTTTTAGATAACCCAAACGAATTTATGACTACAGCAGATTTTTTAGAGAAGACAACAAACTTGTTATTGTTAAATCTAAATGCCTTTATTGTGCCGGTATGGAAAGAAAATGTTGATAATCGTGGTATCTCTAAAAGAACACTAGAAGCGTTATACCCTATTCAGCCCGTTCAAGTCGATTTCATTCAAGATGATAGTGATAGATTATTTATCCATTTCTATTTTTCAAACGGCACAGACTACATATTAAAACAGTCAGATGTTATTCACTGGAAAACCAGATACGCAACTAATGATTTTATGGGTGGCGATATAAACGGTCAGCCGGACAACAGTGCATTATTAACTACATTGGATGTTTACCACACTCTTTTGCAAGGTGTTTCAAAGGCAATGAAAGCCAGTTACGCTATTAACGGCGTTGTTAAATATAATGGGATGTTGGATGACGGGAAAACCGATAAGGCATTAAAAGATTTAGAAAATAAATTAAAAAATGCCGAAAGTGGTTTTTTACCTCTTGACCTAAAAAGCGAATTTACGCCAATCAAAAAAGAAACAAAGTTGGTTGATGCAGACACTTTAAAATTTGTTGACGATAAAATACTAAGACATTTTGGGGTGTCTTTGCCTATTATCACAGCAGATTTTTCGGCTGACCAGTATGAGGCTTTTTACCAAAAAACATTAGAACCGTTAATAATTTCATTGGGTCAAGCGTTTACAAAAGTGCTTTTCACGAAAAGGGAAAAGGGCTTTAGAAATGAAGTGGTATTCTATGCAAACAAACTAGAATTTATGACAAAGTCGCAAATTCTAGAAATGATTAGGCTATTAGGTGACCATGGTAGTTTATTTGAAAATGAAGCAAGAACGGCACTAGGTTTAAGACCTCTAAAGGAACTAAAAGGAATTAGAATGCAGTCACTTAACTACGTTAATGTAGATGATGCGAAAAAATACCAAGTAGGAGAAAGCAACAATGAAGAAACATGAAATTAGGTCATATGATTTTGATGTTAGGGCAAAAGAAGATGAAGAACATGGAACATATCTTGAAGGTCAACCGATTGTTTACAATTCGAGAACTGACTTGGGGTTATATGATGAAATCATTGAAGTGGGAGCATTAAAAAACACAAATCTAAAAGATGTGCGTTTTTTAGTGAACCATGATTTTAATATGATACCTTTGGCAAGAAGCAGAAACAACACAAAGAATAGCACAATGCAAATGACCGTAAATGATGAGGGTATGAGTATTAGAGTTAATCTTGATGTTGAAGGCAATGCGAAAGCAAAGGAATTATATTCAGCAGTAAAAAGAGGTGACATATCTGGAATGTCATTCGCTTTTTATATAGACAAAGAAGAATGGGAAGACTTAAAGACTGAACATCCGACACGCAGAATTAAGAGCATTTCAGAAATTTTTGAAGTGTCGGCAGTTACCTTCCCGGCTTATGAGGACACAAACATATCTGCCCGTAATGATAAAATGGTGCTGGAGAGTGCCAAGGATGTGCTGGAGAGTGCAAGAAGGTCAATGGATATTGACAACGCAGATAGTTTAGAACTTGAAAAAGAAAAAATCAAAATTAAGTTAAATTTAAAGGAGAACTAAAAATGACAGTAAGAGAATATCTTAACAATCTTATTACAAGAAACAAGAAGCAGATGGAAAAGCTAAGAAAAAAGCTAGACGAAAGCACAGATGTTAATGAAGTTCGTTCAATCGGTGCAACACTAGCACAAATCAGAGATGAAATTAACGAAGCCGAAAAACAGTTAAAAAATCTAGATGACGGCGATAACAATGACGGCGATAACAATGACGGTGATAACAATGACGGCGAAAACAGAAACAACAATCCTGATGTACGTTCTAAAGTTATCAACGGTGAAGTACGTGGTTCATTCGGCATCAAGAACGGTCAGCCACAGGAGAGAGAAGAAGACCCAAGTGATAGCGTTGAATATAGAACAGCGTTTATGAATTTCATTTGTAGAAACGTTCCAATTTCAGCAGAACTAAGAGAAGCAACAAATACAGTTGATGCTTCTGCCGTTATCCCTAAAACAATCGTAAATGAAATTGTTAAAAAGCTAGAAAGCTACGGAAATATCTTTGCGAAGGTTAGAAAACTTAACGTACAAGGTGGCGTAAGTATTCCGATTCTTGACCTAAAGCCAACTGCAAAATGGATTGATGAAACTACTGCAAGTGAAGACCAGAAGCTTCAAGCAAATTCATCTATTACATTTAGCTATTTTGGCGTTGAGTGTAAACTTGCTCAGTCACTTCTAGTTAATATTACAACACTAGATGTATTTCAGAATGAATTTATTAACCTCGCAACAGAAGCAATTGTAAAAGCTGTTGAAATTGCTATCTTCAACGGCACAGGTACAAACCAACCTTTAGGCATTTTAAAGGATAGCAGAGTAAAGAACGTTGTAACACTTTCTACAGTGGATTTTGGCACATGGGAAGGTTGGCACAAGGTCAAAGGCAAGATTAAAAAAGCATATAGAAACGGTTGTTTCGTTATGAATCAGTCAACATTTGATGGAAACATTGACGGTATGGTAGATAAGAACGGTCAGCCGATTGCAAGAGTTAACTACGGCATTGACAGCGAAGAAAAATATCGTTTTATGGGTAAAGAAGTAGAAACCGTTGAGGATGATATTTTACCAGCTTACGAAGATGCTAAAACAGGTGATGTAGTTGCAGTATTTATTAATCTATCTGATTATGCAATTAACACTAACATGGATATGACAGCTACAAAGTGGGTTGACAATGACACTAACAAGATTAAGAACAAAGTTATGATGATTATTGACGGTAAGTTAATCGACACAAACGGCGTTGTTCTTATCAAGAAAGGCGAATAATTAGTTATAAAGGAGCAATAGCACTATGACAGAAGCACAACTATTAAAAGCAGTAAAAGCATCATTGGGAATTACGGGTGATTATCAAAATGACACGCTACAAGTATATATTGACGAAGTTAAGCAATATATGCTTGATGCCGGTGTAGATGCTGTTGTTGTGGAAAGCAGATTTGCTACTGGTGCTATTGCCCGTGGCGTTGCTGACCTCTGGAATTACGGTGCTGGTGAACTCTCAAATTACTTTAAGGAGAGGGTTACACAGTTGGCATTTACGGTAGGTGACGAAGATGTATAGACCAACAACAATATTCAACTCGGTTGCGGAGTTACAAGTTGTCACTACTGAAACTAAAAAGGGTGTACTAACAAAGACATACAAAACAAAGGATATTATATATTGTTGTTTTCGTTCATTTGGCGGTACAGAGAAGGTCAGCAACGATATTATTATTATTGAAGATACGGCAGTTGTCGAAACATGGTACAGACCAGACATCACAGCAAATTGTAGACTTGTTGTAAAAGGCAAAGTGTACGAAGTTATCAATGAGCCAGAAAACATTGAAAACCGTAATCAGTTTATGCAATTCAAAGTTCGAGCCGTTAAAGGCGGTGCATAATGGCAAAATCAAAAAATAAGGTATGGTTTGATATATCTGGCTTTACTGAGTTAGCAGAACGTTTTAATGGCTTATATAAGAACACAGATAAAATTGCTAAAGAGTGTTTAACTGCTACACATAAGAATGTAACAGAGAAAATAAGCAAAGATATTGATAGACATACTGTGACAGGTGAAACAAAAAAATCACTATATAGAGAACCGGTAATCACTAAAGAAGGACACGATTTTTATAGTGTTAATGTTGGTTTTGATATTTCTAATGGTGGTTTAGCTTCAATCTTTTTAATGTATGGTACACCAAGAATGAAACCAGATAGAAAATTTAGAAGTGACTTGTATGGAAGTAAAACCAAGCAAGAAAATTTTGAAATTCAAAATAAAATATTTCAAAAGTATGTAAATAAATTGAATGAGGGATGAACATGGAAGATGAATTAATTAATATACTGTCAAAATTCGGATATGATGTTTTCCTACAAGGTTCATTAACAAAAGATGAACCCTATCCCAGCAATTTTTTTACATTCTGGAATTCGGCAAGTGATAGTACTTCATACTATGACAACGAAGAAACAAGCATTATATACGAATATGATGTTAATTTTTATAGTACCGACCCAGAACGGGTTTATACAGTTCTGAGAGAACTAAAAAAGATATTGAAAGACAATAAATTTATCGTGTCCGGTGACGGTCATTCAGTTGTAAGTGACGAAAAGACCCATACCGGACGTGGATACACAATTTACTACAGAAAGGAACAAGCAGAATGAAAGTTGAAGAATTCCGTGGCGTTAGAGGTGCAGTTATTGCAGAAGTAACAAAAGATACAGCAGAAGAAATCACATTCGGTGAAGTTATGTCACTTGCCGGAGTTAGTGAGATTAGCAAGTCTACAGAAAGTAGCAATGAACCACATTACTACGATAACCAACCAATGGTTACTGTATCATCAACAGGTAATGACGAAATAGGCGTTAATACTTCTGCACTACCTCTTGACGTTTATGCGACAATTTCAGGACAAAACTACAACGAAGAAAAGGGCGTACTAATTGAGGGCGAAAGAAAACAGAAGTACTTTGCATTTGGCTACATTACTAAGCTAACTGACGGCACAGAAATGTTTGTTTGGCGTTTAAAGGGTACATTTAACATCCCAGACGATACCCACACAACAGAAGATGACGGCACAGAAGCAAACGGACAGGAACTAACATTCACAGGCATTAACACCACACACAAATTCGAAAAAAATGTAGACGGTAATGGTAACAAGATGTCAGCAAGAGCGGTAACACTCAATACTAGTGTTGATAAGACAATGACCGAAACTGCGTTTTTTAGCAAAGTGCAAACACCTGATACACTCTTTACTGCGTAAAAAAATAAAGCAAGGCTACTAATTATGTAACCTTGCTTTTAGTTGTATTGCGAAAGGGATATTATGATTAAACTAGACATCAGAAATAAAAAGAATAAGATTGTAAAAACATATGAAGCACAAGAAGTTAATTTAAAGATGGGAACGGTAGAAGATATTGTTGAAGTGCTTAGTATTGATAAAGCTATTAATGCTAATGATACAGCAGTAAACTTATATGAAGTTATTTCTACAGTTGTTATGAATAGCTATGCAATGTGTAAACCGATTCTACAAGATGTGTTCCCAGAACTGACATCAGAAGAATTAAGAAATGTTAATTTTAAAGACGTCATTAATGTAGTTATTGACATCATTAAATATTCAATTGGTGACATTAATGCCGTTTTTGGTAACACAAAAAACTAGAAGGGGGTAGGGAGCAAAAGCAACCTACCCTATCAGAAACTTTATTTGATATGAAGATGTCATTATGTGAAAGGCATACATCTTTAGACCCTTTGTCGTTGAGATACTATAAGTTTCACGAACTTATTAAAACGTATCAAATGATAAACAGACACGACAAGAAGATAAAAAAGGCAATTCAAAAAAAGAACGTCATCAGAAAACCAGCCGGGGATAATTGGGTGTGAATAAATGGCTAATAAGAACAAAGAAAATCCAACAACAAAATTTAAAATTGATTTAAGCGAATTTAAAAGAAACATTGCTGATGCTAATAGACAAATTAGACTTGTTAATTCAGAATTCAAGAAAAACACAGCCGGTTTAGATAACTGGAGCAAGTCAACAGACGGCGTTAGTGAAAAACTCAAAGCACTTAACAAAGTATCTGAGTTAGAAAAAACAAAACTTGAAAATCTGCAAAAGCAATATGAACTTGTAAGCAAAGAACAAGGCGAAAATTCTAAATCTGCACAAGATTTGCAGATTAAAATTAACAATCAGTCTGCAACTGTTGCTAAGGCTGAAAATCAAATTAAAAAATTCAATGAAAAACTAACTGAATTAAAAGCTAAAGAAGATGCAAGTAAAACATCATCAGAAAAGCTAAAGGCTGAAATAGAAAGTCAGTCACAAAAAGTTGATGAACTTAAACAGTCTTATATTAACGCAGTTTTGGAACAAGGCAAAAATAGCGAATCAGCTAAGGCATTAAAAGAAGAACTATTAAAGTTATCCACATCTTTGAACGATAATAAGGAAAAGTACGCAAGTGCAAAAAGCAAGGCTGAAGAATACGCCGGAGAACTCAAAGATGTAGGTGATAACGCTGAAAACTTAGACGGTAGCTTTACTGTAGCAAAAGGTGCAATGTCAACTTTTGTTGCTGACGGTGTTGAAGTTGTACTTGATAAGCTGAAAGAAATGGTTACTGACATTGGTAGTGTTGAAACTGCTTACAATAATTTCAGTAATCAAACGGGTATTCAGGGTAAAGAACTACAGAAATATAAAGGTGTCTTAGATGAACTGTATGATGACGGAATGGGCGAAAGCTATGAAGATTTATCTGACGTCTTGTCTAAAATAGTTCAGACAACTAAAGAAACTGACCCATCAAAGACAAAAGAACTAGCCAAAAATGCAATAGTTCTACGTGACACATTCGATTTTGACGTACAAGAGAGCATGAGAGCCGTAAACATGCTTATGAACCAGTTCGGCGTGAGTGGTGAAGAAGCTTTTAATCTTATAGTACAAGGTGCTCAGAATGGACTTAACAAGAATGATGATTTGTTAGACAGTATCAATGAATACTCAGTACACTATAAGCAATTAGGCTATAATGCTGATGAATTTTTTAATTCATTAAAAAATGGTACTGATACCGGTACTTTTAGTGTTGATAAATTAGGTGATGCCATGAAGGAGTTTGGCATCAGAACTAAGGATACTGCAACTAGTACAGACGAAGGGTTTCAACTTGTTGGACTTAATGCAAATAAAATGCGTACTGAATTTGCTAAGGGTGGAAAGTCGGCACAAAACGCAACGAAGAAGACATTAAAAGCATTGTTCAGTATGAATGACCAAGTAAAGCAGAACCAAGCCGGTGTGGACTTGTTCGGCACAATGTGGGAAGACCTCGGCATTGATGGTGTTAAGGCTTTGATGAATGTTAATGGTCAAGCTGACAAAACCAAAAAATCAATGCAAAAAATCAATGATGTTGCTTATGATGATGTTGATAGTGAACTTAAAGTTCTATATAGAACTGTGCAAACTAAGCTAATAAAGCCAATTCTAAAAGACTTCTTGCCGGACGTGGAAGATGGAATTGAATGGACTATTGACAATTTGCCGACCCTCGAAAAATTGGCAAAAGCTGTAGGCGGTTATATTCTTTCTATTTTCGTTGGTAAAAAAGTATCAGCGTTTGCAACACAGATAACTAATTTAATTACTACATTTTCAACACTTAGAAGCACTACAGAGGGTTTAACAACTGCACAGAAGTTATTAAACATTGCACAAAGTAGCAACCCAATCGGGGCAATTGTAACTATTGCAGGTACATTAGTTACTACTTTTATGGCTCTTAACGATTTGTTTGGAAAGAATTCAGACAAAACATCAGAAATGAAGTCTAAGCATGATGAATTATATAAATCTATTGATGAAGAAACAAAAAAATGGAAAGAACTTAAAGAAGAAAGACAGAAAGCAAGTCAAGATAATACTAATGAATTCGGTTATTATGAAACTTTATTAGGCGAATTGCAACAAATAACTGATAAAAATGGTAAAGTCAAAAAAGGATATGAAGAACGTTCAAAAGTTATTACATCTACATTGTCAAAAGCACTAGGCACAGAAATAAAAAATAATGGGCATGTAATTACATCTTACAATAATGTAATTAAAAAAGTGCAAGAAGCTATTGCGGTAAAAAGAGCAGAAGCACAGCAAAGTGCATATGGTGATTCTTACGATAAAGCAAAAGCAAACATAACAGAAGCACATACTAATATGACTAATGCAAAAGATGCAAACGAAAAAGCACAAACAGCATTGAATAGTGAATATTTAAAACTAAGAACAGCACAAAGTGAACTAGAAAAATATAAAAGAAAGCATAATGGAGAAAATTATCAATTAAATAGGGAGTACACAGATTTAGTTGCAGAAGTAAATGGTTCTCAACAAAAAATTGATAATAGCTTATCAAAAACGGCAAAAAATGCAAGTAAGAAATTTCATGATGCACAAGAAACATATTTAGGATATGTTACAACAATAAAAAATTACGAAGGCGTTACATCAGCTATGGCAACAGGTGATATTAACAAAATAAATGATGCAGTATCTAATATGACAAGTGGACTTGTTACAGCAGAAAACGCAACATTAGAAACATTAATACAACAAAAAAAGAATTTTTCAAAGTACTATGAAAATTTGAAAAAAGAACTAAAAGAAGGTACACCGGGTGTTTCACAAGAAATGGTTAATACAGCTAAGTCAATGGTAGATAAGGCTGACAAAGAATTAGCGAAATTAAAAAACAGTGGTCAGTATGCTGGTGAAGCACTATCAGATGGCATTGAAAGTAAAAAGAAAAAAGTTAGTAACACAAGTAAGAAAGTTGTTGATGAAGCAAAAACAAAGGCTTTACATACAGCAGAAGGATTGTTTTTTGCAGGTACAAAAGGTGCTGACAAAATCACAGAAGGCTTAAACAAGAATAAAGGCAAAGTTAGCAATTCTGCAAAAAATGCAGTAGGTGATGCTAAAAAAAGTGCCGACTATAAAGCAAGTGAATTTTTCTTTACAGGTAAATCTACAGTAGGAGAGATTACAAAAGGTATTGTCAAGAACAATAGCCAAGTGGGTAATGCATCTAAAAACACTATGAGCAAGGCAAAAAAAGAAGCTAACAAGGTAAAATCTAATAGTGTGGGCGAAAACTTTATATCTGGACTGATTCAAGGACTTGAAAACAATTCTTTAATCAATCAATTAATAGATAGTGCAAGTAGTGTAGCCGGAACTATTGTTGACACCGTGAAAGATTGGTTGGGCATTCATTCACCATCCAAAAAAGGCATATGGCTTAGTGAGATGTTCGGCGAAGGTCTTATTGAAGGTGCTGAAAATAGCGAGAAAGCAGTATCTAAAGCATATGAAAATACTGCAACAAATGCATATAAGTCAGCTAACCAAGCACTAAACAAGAACCTTGAACTTGACCCGATTTTTACAGAAGGTTTAAACCAAGCAAGGGCAAATTTAGCTAATGCTAATAATAGTGTTGCTAACGCCAACAAGGAAAGGGCAACTGTTAATAATACTACAGTTAATAATAACACTACGTTCAACCAAACTAACACTAGCCCACAACCTTTATCAAGACTTGACATATACAGAGAAACCAAGAATTTAATCAAACAGATGGAAGTGGTTAAGAATGTTTAATCTAATAGTAGAAACGCAAAACAGCGAAAGACTAGACTTTTCGCAAGTGAGAGATAAATATGACATCTTATCTGTTGACGGTTTAACTTCTCCTGACACAAATATAAACACTTCTAGCTTGTATTACACAGATGGGTGCTTAGTGAACTCTATGAGGGCTGAAAAAAGGAATATAGTTATCAATCTTAACATTAAGCCACCAATTGAAACAAACAGATTGGAATTGTACAAGTTTTTTGCTTGTAAAGCGAAAATAACGCTATATTGGACTAATGATAGTAGAGATGTGTATATTAAGGGAATTATCGAAAAGTTTGAAACAAACTTATTTGACAAGGTACAGCAACCGCAAATTTCTATAATTTGCCCACAGCCCTACTTTATTTCAACTACAGAAGATGTTATTGGTTTTACTGACAACGAAAGTCTATTTGAATTTCCCTTCAGTATCCCAGACATGGGCATAACTATGGGTGAAGGGAAAGGCAGAATATCACAATTAGTTGATGTAGGCGAAGCTAATACGGGTATTATAGTTAAAATAACTGCCGTTGGTGGTGCTGTTACTAACCCATCAATCACAAACAGAACAACGGGGGATACTTTTACTATTAATTATACAATGTCGGCTAATCAGCAAATTGTAATTAATAGCAACGCTGGGGAAAAGTCAATATATTTGTATACTGAAAGTAGCAAGAAAAACTTTTTATCAAAAAGAAAGTATGGCACAAAGTGGATAACTTGTGTTCCCGGTTATAATGATTTCTATTATACAGCAGAAAGCGGAAGTACTAATATGCAAGTAGAATTTATTGTTAACAAAAAATATCAAGGGGTGTAATTATGGAAGTGTATTTACTTGATGGCAGTTATCAGCCCGTTGGAGTTATAGACAACTATAAATCACTTATATGGACTAGCCGTTACAACTCTCCGGGGGATTTTGAATTATACATACCAGCTAGTAAGAAATTGTTAGAACTGTTAGATACGGCAATTTATGTACAACGTGATGATGTACCAACTGATTTAATGATTATTGAAAAAACGAAAATCACTAAAGACATTGAAAATGGCACATTTATTACAGTGAGTGGAAGAAATTTATTATCATATTTGAATAGGCGTATTATTTGGTCGTCTGAATTTCAGAATGAAAAAGCAAGTGACATAATTAATAGCATTGTCAAAGAGAACTTCATCCCGATTGTTGTCGAAGGTGACACAAAACACTCTGCTGAACGTTATGTAAAAGGTTTTGACATCAAAGTAATGGTAAACAAAGGCGAAACTATTACGGCACAATATACCGGAGAAAATTTACTTGACAAAGTAACAGAACTTTGCCAAGCAAATAATTTTGGAATGAAAATATGGTTTGACAGGGATGCATATGACAATAAAAATAGTTATATTCATTTTGAATTGTACAAAAGAGAAAAAGTTGATTATACTTTTTCGGAAGAAAACGAAAATGTACAGAATCTAACATATACAACAGACTATACGAATTGGAAAAACTGTGCGGTAGTATTCGGTGAGGGCGAAGGACGTTCACAATGGGTTAGACAGGCTTTTAGACTTCAAAAATTAGAAACACTGTATCAAGGACTATTCAGACGTGAAATGTACGTAGATGCAACAAATTTAACTACTGACAAGGTGTCCGAAATGTTCGGCAATGTTCACGACAATTACGAAAAATGTTTAATTCAAAAAGGCTCTGAGGAATTACATAAATCAGAAGTAATGAATATAAAATCATTTGAAGGCACTATTATTGCTAATAAAGATGATTTTAGAACATTGTATGATGTTGGTAACATAGTAGAAGTTGAAGACCTTGAAAGTGGATTATGGGGTGAAGCAACACTAACAGAAGCTACAGAATGTTGGGATGATAGTGGTTATACTATTTCTTTAACATTAGACGATAAAAACATATATAACAGCAGTACGCTGTTATAATAAGAGGTGAAATAAATGATAACATACGGTTTTTTTAATAGTGTTAACGGCGATAGGCGTTATAATGCTAATCAAATTGGTAGTTATTTTAAAGGTTTAGTTAGCAACGGTGTTTTCCAAAATGTTGGTAAAGCGTTTATTGTAAAACCCGGTAGCGGTATGACGATTAATGTGGGAAGCGGTAAGGCGTATATCAACGAAAAATGGATAGAAAACGATAATACTGCAAACTACAACATTGATGCATCTGATTCAGCTTATGACAGAATAGATGTTGTAGTTATTAGACTTAACAACACGTCAAGAACGATTGAAATAAAAATTTTAAAAGGTTCAGCAACAACAAGCCCAAAAGCACAAGAAATTACACGCAACAGCAGTATTTACGATTTAAAACTTGCAGAAATCAGAGTTAAAGCAAATGCAACAAGTATAACAACAGCAAACATCACAGACTATAGAGCGAATTCAAACGTGTGTGGTTTCGTAACTGGTTTAATTAAGCAAGTCGACACAACAGAACTGTTTTTACAAATGCAAGAAGACTACAAAGCAGTGAGAAACAGTATAGCTAAAGATTTGAATGTTAACACACAAGTATTAACAAGTATGGAAACAAGAATTGTTAACGGAACTTTTGTAGATTTCTATGTAGGTAAAAATTATAGTCCCGGTGACAGTTTAATTGTCATGAACGAAAAAACAAGTCATATATACAGCACTAGTGAATATTCAATTATACAAAACGGAAATAACTACTATTTGAATTTTAAGAACCAACCAGACAATGGTTCTAAAATTAACATTATTTTGGTTAAATCATACGTTGGTGGCACAGGTCAAGTACCTTTTTATACAAAGTCAATGTTGGATGCTAAATTTAGCTTTGACAATAGTTATTTATTTGATGAAAACGGCAAAATTTTGTTATCTGTATCTGACAATGGCTTAGGTGCAAATTTTGCAACTAATAACGATAAAGTTACTGTTGCTTATATTAGTAAGTATGTTACTGCTGTATCGGCACCGGCACTCAGCAATTGCAAAAATCTAAAGAAAATCTATGTTGACAACACACCAGATAAGATTAAGCTACCAAGCTATGTAGATAGTAGTATTGTTGTTTATAATGATACTGAAAAAGATACATTTTTTAACTACGCTGAATTTTTACTACAGCAGTTAAATAAGCAGAACAAACAATTTGACTTTTCTGTAGATGAAAATGGAAAAGCCCTTATTACATTTGAATAAAAAAAGGTGGCTAATATGACGTTTAAAATATGGCAACACAAAACACTAACAATATTCAAAGAAACTAAAATTTACGAAAAGGAGCATGACTTTGAATTTATCAAAGTCATACTACCGGAAACGATATGTAAGAATAGCATTAATGATATTAATGTGTATCTACAGTTTGATTTTGAAGACGGTACAGCAGTAACAAAGCAGTTAACAAAAACGGAAAATCAAATTGGTATATGTAATATTGGCTATTGGTTGACATACAAAGCACAACAAGTTGTAATTACTGCACTGTATATTGACAACAATAATGTTCAGCTAGGGAAAAGTAATAAGATTGTTATTGATATAATTGAAAGTAAAAGTAATGAAACTGAATCAGTTGTGAATATTTTAGAAAAAGCACTAGAAAATGTTAGAACTGAGATAGAAAAAAGAGGTGTTGACACATCAAGCTACAGTAAAGAAAATATAGCTGACACAATTAAATTGATTACTAATGCAAAAATAGTAGTTGATAATGAAGGCAATGCAAAAATAGTTGTTGCAGATTCAGAAGTTACAATTGATGAAGACGGCAACGCAAGTATTGAAAGAGGTGTTTAAAAAATGGCTTATCTAAAAGAAGTCGAGTATAAAGGAAAAACATACGATTTGTTTGATAAAGAAGCAAGAATAAAAATTCAAAATCTGCTTGAAGCTGTTAACAACATGGATAGTAACAAAGCTAATCAGGCTGATTTTGAGAACTACAAAGCACTGAATGATGCAAACGTGAACAAGAAAGAAAATGCATCCAACAAAGTTAATGAAATTCTTTTCCCAAGTACGGATAATTTCCCATCTACTAAAGCAGTCTGGGACTATGTTAGTAGCAAATTAGCAGCACCAGTTGCAGATATTGAAGTACTAAAAACTGATAAGGCTGATTTAGTGCAAAGTCATAATTTATTTGATTGGAGTAAACTAGATGGCAAGAACACAGGCGGATTAAGTGTTGTTAAAGTGAAAGATGGTAGTTATCACATCACAGGCACACCAACAAATAAGTATGTTGCTTTATTGAACGAAAAAATTAAGCTTCAAGAAGGTAAGTACTATGTATCAAGTAACAAATCTAATACAGACAATTGTTATGTGCAAGTTGCAATAACAGATAATAATAATGTTACTAAGTACTATACAGATAGTGAATTTATTGTTGATGATACAACAAGGTATGTTTTGTTATCTGTACAAACAGGTACATATACAGTACCCATTGACTTATATATGTACCCTTGCTTGTGTAAGGCAGATGATAAAAACAAAATCCTACTACCTTATTATGTTGCAGATGGTGTTTATCAACTATCAATTCAGACACAAAAAGAGTTGCAAAAAAAAGAACAAAAAATAACTGATTTGGCAATCAAGAACAAAACTGAAAAAAGTAGTAGTTGTGTTGTATATGATTGCTCTAGTGAAGGTATAAGAGCATTAACTATGTATGGAAAATCAATCCAAGAAGCAACACCAAGCCTAGACAAGCCTACCGACATTAAAGATGTTGAAAATCCAAGCATTTTTGTAGCGGGCAAAAATCTTTTTGATTTTAATGTATTAAAAAACAATCTAGGTATTAACATAGCTGGTGGTGTTACGGTAACTAAAGTAGATAATGCTATTAAGTACACAACAATCGAACACGATTATCTAATTGGTATATATTTAAGATTGATGTACCTTAACTTGCCTTTTTCACAATTAGATAGAAAAAACATAACAATATCTTGTGATGTTACATCAACAGCAGATTGTACATTTAGATTGACAACAGAATTTAACAACTATCAAGCAACAGAAGTTAAATTAGCTAAAGGCAAAAAACAAAGAGTGTCAATTACATCTCCTTACGTAGATAGTGAAACAAATAGAAATAAGGCAATATGTTTCTACGTTTATAAGAGTGTAGCAACCGAAATCACACTAGAAAATGTAATGCTTGAAGTCAATGATATAGCAACAGATTATGAAGAATATAAAAGTTCTCAAAATTGCGAAATAACGAATGCAATTTTAAAAGGTGTAGGCGGTGTATGCGATACGTTAACAATCAATGCTGACGGTACAGGCTACATAACACAAAGATTATTTGCAGAAAGAATCACATCACAGAGAAAGCCAAGCAGTTACGAATGGAGTTATTCTAATACAACCCATAGATTTTTTAGAAATGACTACTCATATTCATTTAGCACAGAGAACAGCAAACCTTTAATTTTATGTACTCACTTTTGTGTAGGAGAAAATGAAAAGAATACTGCTTTTGATAATTCAATAGGTTGGATTAATGCTAGTGGTGTTGGAATTGCAATAAGAATGAATAAATTTGATGGGGATATTGAATCTTTTAAAAAGTGGCTTGATGACAATGAAGTGTATGTTTTAGCACCACGGTCAAAACCTATAACAGTTAATTTGTCAAAGAATGAAGTTGATAAAATAATATCACTACATACTTACTACCCACATACTACAATTGTTTCCGATTGTGATTGCGAAGTTGAATATGTAGCTGACACTAAAAGCTATATTGATAACAAATTCAAGGAACTGGCACAAGTAATTGTTGCTAGTGCAGAAGAAAGCGAGGTGATGTAATAATGTCAATTAATCTACAGAAGTTTGTTATGCGAACACTAGAACAGATGTACAAAAGTGGCGAAAGCGAATATAAAGTAAGACAGTATGCGTTAAAATGGTATACAAAAGAAGTTCTAAATGATGAAGACTTAGTAACAGTTGATGGCTGGTACTCAGTTGACGAAGACGAAGAAGAAACAGAAGAAGCAGAAGAAGAAAGCAAAGAGGAAAAATAAAATGAAAGAGAATTTTTTACAAATTTTGTTTGCAACGGTAACGGGGGCTATTGTTGCATATTTGAACGTGTTATTATTGCCACTTGTTGTACTAGTCATTGTAATGCTTATTGACTATTTTACCGGTATGGCTCAGGCGTATTTATCACATACGCTAAATAGCCGGATTGGTGTAGTAGGCATCATAAAAAAGATTAGCTACATAACAGCCGTTGCAGTTGGTATTGTTGCAGATTATCTAATATCATCAGCACTAACGCAAGTAGGTATTGATATTAAGATTAATTATTGCATTGGAATGATAGTAACCATCTGGTTTATCATTAATGAATTAATTTCTGTGCTGGAAAACCTCGCAGAAATCGGCATACCTTTACCAAAATTTTTAGTGTCTATTGTAAAAAGACTAAAAGTTGTAGTTGAAAACAAAACAACCGAAGATAAGGAAAAGGATGATGAATAATGTTAATCAAAGACGGACAGATTACAACTAAAATTAATAACATTGCAATTCAGTTAATTAGTGCAAAAAGCACTAATTATACTGTAATGTCGCAAAGAAATGTAAAGTATATTGTAGTCCATTACACAGGCAATGAAAAGAAAGATACAGCAGTAGCAAACGGCAACTTCTTCAAAAACAACAAAATTGAAGCATCAGCACACTTTTTTGTTGACGATAACAATATCATTCAGTCAGTTAAGCTACATGATTATGCGTGGTCAGTAGGTGTTGACTACTCAAACGGCAATGCACCGTATTGGGGTAAGTGTACTAATGCAAATTCTATCAATATTGAAATGTGTTGCACTGCTGGTAATTACAAAGTGAGTGCAACAACTATTAAAAATGCTGAATGCTTAGTAGCTTATCTATGCAAGAAGTATCATATCTCTGTTAAAAACGTTGTTAGGCATTATGACGTATGTTATAAGACTTGTCCAGCACAGATGTCAGGCAAGAATAACAAAGCGTGGACGGCGTTTAAAGATGCAGTAAAAAGCATTATTAAAAACAATAAAGTCAAGCTACAGAGCAATGCAGGTCTATATAAATATAGCTATAAAGACCCAATCGGTGGTAGCAGTAAAAAGCTAATGACTTTAAAAAAAGGTAAAAAAGTACAAGTTTTGACAGATGACGGCACCGGATGGGTTGAAGTCAAGGTTAGAAATAAGGTTAGAAATAAGGTCGGTTGGATTGCTACAAGTCATCTTGGTAATGCTTGTACTCACTCTAACTACAAAACAATTACAGTTAGTAAAGGTACAAGAGTACGCAGACTAAATAGGGCTGAAACAAAGTTTGAAACAGATACTAAGCTTGGTGCAAGTCATAAGTTTAGGCTTATTTGTACAATTACTAAAGGTAAGTATGCCGGTTGTAAGTATGCAAAAATTATCAGCAATGATAAGAATAACGGCAGAATGTATTACATCTATTAATTAAAATGTTTAATCAAACATTAAAAACATCAGTAATTTAAAAAACAGTAAAACAAAATCAATTTTTCGTGCAAAAATTAAAACCTACAGCAGTAAAAATACTACTGTAGGTTTTTTGTTTAACATTATTTATTACGCTTAATACGGCATAAAATAAATTTAGTAATGTTAAATAGTATTAGAATACTATTTATTATAATAGCGTAACAAATGGGTGTGTTCCAGTCATAAAGCCACGCTAAAATTACTAATGCAAAAAGCATAATCATAAGTTGAAAATTATTTTTCACTTGCAATTCACCTCTTAATATGATAGAATATTAAGTGCCACAATGGTGGTAGGGCTTTCGCCCTACCACGTGCCGACTATTTTAGAAGTTCTGCAATAGCGGAGATTACAGAAGCAACAACACCAATAACTTCTATAATCATCTTTGCGATTTCCAATTTAGTCGGCTTTTTTTGTGGACTTTTTTTGGGGTTCATGTTTATCACCTCCTTACAATTATAAATATACCACTAATTAGTGGATAAGTCAAGCGTTTTTTAAAAATAATTTAAAAAAATATATAAAAAAAGCTAGACAATAGGTCTAGCTTTTTTATCAAAGTGTTAATAAGTCTTCGTATGAACAGTCTAGAGCCTTTGCAAGTTTATAAATTGTAATGGCATAAACCTTATTTAAGTCTTGTCTATTCTGTTCATATTTTTGCAAAAGTTTAAAGGAAATTCCCGTTTGTTCTGCAAGTTGCGATTGTGTTAACCCTTTTTTTATTCTTAATTCTTTTATGGTCATTATTTTCACCCCTTTGTTATTTATAATATCTTTAATTGTACGCTAATAAGGGTATAAAGTCAATATTTATAGCCCTTGACAAGGACTATAAATAAATTTAAAAAGAAGCAACAGTATAAAAACGAGTACAAAAGACTTCGCCTTTATCCCAGATTGAAATACGTGATTTTTTAGGTTCACTGGCTTTTTCATTTATTTTACCTTCATGACTAATAGTAACAAAGGTAATAGTTTTTGCAGTTCTATTAATAATTTCAACTGGTAAACCACTTTCGGAAATATCTTTATATCTTTTCCCAATTTCAAATTTTTTCATTTTAAAAACCTCACTTGTTTTGTATCTTTATCTTACAATTATAAGTATACCACTAATTAGCGGACAAGTCAATACTTTTTTCAAAAAATTATAAATATTTTTAAAATAACCCCACAGCAGTAAATAAACTATTGTGGGGTTATTTTTATATAATTTTTTCATTTATAAGTTTATAAATAATTAAATCTGTAACATAAGTAGGGCATTTGGTTTTTTCAAGTTCCCATTTTTGCCAAGTGTCGTAAGGAATTTTGAGCATTTGTGCAAATTCCTTTTGAGACCTATTAGCAATATTTCTAACTGCTTGATAAATATTGCAATTGGAAAAATCATCATAACCATAACAATCGCAGAGAGCATTAATAACTTCATCTTCATCTGATATGTCAATATCATCAGGTAAATCATAAACTTCTGCTAGAATTTCAAATAATTCTTTTTCGTTCTTTGTTGAATATTCGTTATTTGCTTTTTCTTCTTGCAAAGCTTTCCACGCTTTGCAAAAATCAAAACCTTCATAGCTAGTCCATTCATCATTATAATCCGTATGTTTTGGATTTGTATACTTACGGCTACCTACTTTATAATATTTCATTGTTTTTCCTCCTAATAAAAATAATTTTACATATAATCTGACCAAAAATTTTTAAATCTAAGACTTGCTTCATCATAGTTTTCAATAAAATAAGTTTCATGGTGATATTCGAATGAACCATTATTGACACCAATTTCAAATTCTTCTAAGCAACTTTTTGGAATCCAAAGAGTTTTCTTTTTCATTGGAGCGATTGAAACCATTGCATATACCGCTTTTTCAGTTTCTTTGAAGATATTAAAAACATTGTTGTCAATGCAGTTAAAAGAGATTTGCTCAGAAATCTTCTTCATAAACCATTCTTTAACTTGATAGCTTTTTTTCTTTTGGATTGTCATACTAGTTACCTCACTTAATATTTGTTTCTTATCTCTTTCTTTAGTTACATTATACGCCTAATAGGCGTATAAGTCAAGCGTTTTTTAAAATAATTTTATTTTTTTTAAAAAAATTTTAATTATGGAAGTTACAACAGATAAACAACAGAAAATTTTGAAAATCGCATAGATAAGCCATTTTTAAGTATTCATAGTTTGACTGTTAATCATGATGTCACTGGTTCGAGCCCAGTTGGGGGAGCCAAAGAAAACAGTAGGTTATTTAACCTACTGTTTTTCTTTTGTCTTTCTTTAATTTGTTTCCTATCAATCATTTATCTACTTAATACTATTCATTATTTTTGGTTGCTTACTTTTTGCGAGGGTATTTGATGAGTTACTTTAATTCATATGTGTAATTTTCAAGCGTGGTAGGAAACTTTCTCTAAGCTAAAGTAAGTTGGGGAGTACTTTAATTTGATTTTTTAATTACATCTTTCTTTTTTATTCTAGGTGACTATTATCTCCGCGTACACATTTTATCTAGAGAATACTGTCTACCGTGACAATCCATCCGTCAGCATTCGCTGACACCTTCCTTTACACAAGGAAGGCTTTTGTTTGTGCTAATTTTTAATATCTACATAGGGCAAAGTAACTATCTGAAGATTAGTTTGCCCGGTCCACCAATGTTGGACCCTACACCTGTTAGCCATAGTATTGCTATAATTAATTTGATTTATCTATTTAAATAGATACCATAATTTGGTTCAGAATCATCAATTTCAGAATCTTTTGTCGGTTCTAACTTTTCATTTTGTAGATAAATACACCATACACCCTCATTCAACTCATTAGTGTCATCTTGGTAACAAACATTAACACCAAAAGTAAATGTATCATTTTTATCTTTTAAAGTGGCTAGACAATCAGTATATGCAACTGTACCATTTTCATCAGTACTATCACTATCACCTGCCCAATCATAATCAACTTTTTCAGATTTTATTGTATAGTACTTAAAGGCCTTATCTAAGTCTTTATCAAAGTTTTTGTACTTTTTCAATACTTCTTTAGCGAACAGTGATTTTACCATTTCTTTATCTCTGTTATCAAAAGCTTTAACTACCTTTTTCATTGTGTCAGTAGCAATTTTTTCTGATGACGCAAAGAAAGAATAGGGCAAAGCCTTTAGGTCACCACCAAGAATATTACATCCGGTTAAAGAAAAAGTGACAAACAATAGGGAAATAATAATACACAATAGTCTTTTCATTTATAATTCTCCTTAAAATAATAGTTGATTAATTAATAAAATATTGTAGGTAATGAGAAATCATATTCTTGCAGATTTCTTTTAAGTACAACTGCTTTTTGTTCACTATCATTTAGAACAAAACTATTTAACCAATATACAAAAGCATCACTACAAATTCCAACACCGAGCTTTTTACCATATTCATCTTTTTCCCAATACTGATGGTTATTATCCTTATTATATAACCACTTGTCACATTTCTTTTGATATTTTTTGATTTGAGTTCCTATTTCATCAGGAACATTGATAACATCTGTATAATAATCGAATACTAAGTTAACTAACATAATTACCTCTTTTTAGTGTAAATTTGATTTTGTTGTTAATATAAATAATTTGAAACCCTATTTCTTCTGAACTGAATAAACCTGAAAGGTATTGAAGTCACATTTAAATGAATCGACTGATTTTAGTTTATAATTCTCTTTCAGGTATATAGGGGTTTTGGATAATGTATTTTTCACAAACCAAACTGTATCACTTGAATTTATCTTAGACTTAATCTTCTTTTTATTAATGTACTGAACATTATCAAAAGCAGAAAACCATGACTCATAGTAGGTACAAATGTGAGTATTCTTAGGGTAATAGTATGACATAATTCCAAAGGCACTGTCGGAATAAATAAATGTATCGGAAGAAGAAGTGACTTTGTCAAAACGGTTGAAAAAGTTCTTCATTGATGGGTTGTATTCAAATATCCCTGTAACAACAACACAACCTATGCTGAGAATAGAAAGGCATATGCAAATAACCTTTTTGGCTTTTACTTTAATATTTTTTGTGCCAAAAGCAACTAACAAAGCAAAAATTCCTAATACTTCATTGCAATATCTTGCTATGTAAAATGGTCGAATAAAGATAGTTACAAAAAGTCCGATTATCTGAACACTTAATATGCTGATTATTGCAAATATTATAGGTAATTTGCGATTATCTTTCTTTGCTAATATTAGTGCTGAAACAATAATTCCTGATGCAAAAACTATTAGTGAAAGTGGCTCTACACCTTTTAGCCAAAAGTTTCCTGCTGCTGATTTGGTTTGATTTAATAGTGGTATAATCCATGGAGAATATCCTGCTACCATTGCAATATCTGAGATTATAATTGCTTTTAATAGTTTTCTGTCTTTTAAAATAATGTAAATATTAACGAATGCAAAAATTATTCCCACTGCAAGTAGTGCATAGAGGTGGTTGTATGCTGAAAATAAAGAGGCTATAACAAATATAACACAATGGTGTATTTTGTGATTTTCAATAAATAGCAAAGCCTCTATAAATGAAAGTGTAACGAAAAATATACACCATTGATATGACCTTTGCTGAACACTGAAGTACAGTGACATAGGAACTGCACCCACAGTAAGCATATAGATTATTGATGTTGTGTTGTCAAAATGCTTTTTCACTATTGTTAAGCCAAGTGAAAGTGTTGCAATATAGCCCAGTACAGAAAAGACTTTTGTGATATGTATTGAGTAACCGAAAATCATACAAAATACTTTTAATGACAAAAAGTATAGTGGTGGGTGCATATCGGTTTTCAGTATTTCAATAATTTTTGGAAAATTATGCTGAATTAATGATAGGGTATATGATTCATCAAACCATAGATTATTGTTAAAAATAAGGCTTACAGAAAATAAAGACAATATTCCAAAAATTATGTATGGCAACTTGTTGCTTTGATTTTTGAGATTTTTCATTATATTTTTCCTTTCTTGCAATTACAACCATTTTAACATCATTATCATATTAATTCAAGAATTGTATAAATGATTATGATTTTGGTTGATAATATTTTCCGTATTATTTAACAAATTTCTTCTTATTTTCATAAATATTATTTTTAGTATTGCATAATTTTCTTTTAATGTTAAAATATAAATGAGGAGTGGTAAATAAATTTTAATTATGGGAGGTAATTATGAAAAATCAAAAACAAGACAAAAAAAGGATAGCATTTAAAAAGGGTATAATCTCAATGGTTTTCAGCCGTTTTGGAATTGTGCTGGTTCTTCTTGCTTTGCAAATATTAGTTTTACTTGGTATATTCTTAAAGTTTAGTCAGTTAGCACCACATTACTACATAATCTCAGCAGTATTTTACATATTTATGATTACAGTGATTGTGAACAGTGACCATGATGCATCAAGCAAAATTACTTGGCTGACTATAATGGCCTTTCTGCCTATATTCGGAGCATTGCTATACATCTATACTACTGTTGATATAGGTCACAGAGTCCTGAAGAAAAAAGTTACTCATATCCTAAAAAATACTGAAAATAAAATCACACAGGATAAATCTGTTATTGATAAAGCAGAAGAAATTTGTCCTGATGTAGCTGATTTGAATTATTATTTAAACAAATCAGGAAGATTTCCATTGTATGAAAATACTGATGTTACCTATTATCCAATAGGTGAAAAGATGTTTCAGTCAATGCTTGTTGAACTTGATAAAGCAAAAGACTTTATCTTTATGGAGTACTTCATTGTTGATGATGGATATATGTGGGATAATATTTTGGAAGTACTGATTAAAAAGGCAAATGAAGGTGTTGATGTTAGGGTAATGTATGATGGTACTTGTGAATTTGCATTACTACCAAGAACTTACCCTAGTAGCTTAGAGAAACTTGGAATTCATTGCAAGGTGTTCTCTCCTGTATCACCGTTTATCTCAACACATTATAATTACAGAGACCATAGAAAGATTATGGTTATTGACGGTAAGACTGCCTATAATGGTGGAATCAATATGGCTGATGAGTACATTAACTATACCCATAAGTATGGTCATTTTAAGGATGTTGGTGTTATGCTAAAGGGTGATGCAGTAGATAGCTTTACACTAATGTTCCTACAAATGTGGAGTGTAAATGAAAGACATTGTGACTTTTCAAAGTACCTAAATGTAGGGGATAGCCTTTCTGCCGGTGGTTACTTTAGCAATGGTTTTGTAATGCCATTTGGTGATTGTCCACTTGATGAATATGATGTTGGTAAATCTGTATATATGGATATTCTTAATCGTGCAAAGGACTATGTTTATATTATGACACCATATATGATTATGGATGGTGAACTGGAAAATTCATTGACATTTTCAGCTGAGAGAGGTGTTGATGTTAGAATTATTTTGCCTCATATTTCAGACAGCTTTGTTGCACAAGCACTTGCAAAAACACATTACAAAAAATTGCTTGATGCAGGTGTAAAGGTGTATGAATACACTCCCGGATTTGTCCATGCAAAAGTATTTGTAAGTGATGATGTTAAGTCAGTTGTGGGTTCGATTAATATGGACTACAGAAGTCTGTACCATCATTTTGAATGTGCAACATATATGTATGGTACAAGGTGTATTGATGATATAAAAAGTGACTATAACAATACACTTGCTAAGTGTCAGCAAGTTACATATGAAAGTATCAAGAATGATAAATGGTACATTAAACTAATCGGTAAAGTACTTAAGTTTGTTGCACCGTTAATATAGTTTATTATTTACTTTAAAATTTAATTTTACTTATTAAACCACCCCTAAAGGCAAATGCTTTTAGGGGTGGTTTTGCTTATATAAATTTAATTGTATGATACAGAATCAGCAATTTTTTCTAATGTGTCAGTATCAACATTATCATTCCAACTGTAGAATGTTATTTCTTCATCATTATTATTAAAAGAAACATAGTCTGCTTTATATGTAACATTATCAGCAAAAATTACTGCATCACCTTGTACTGTACTTAATGAATTTACTTCACCGTTAACTTTTATCATACTCTTAAAGTTATGGCTGATAATATTCTTTTCAGCTTTTGCATCATTGTTTAATGGTTCACCAAAGTCATACATATCCTCAGCTTTACTTTGGAAAAGTATTATCTTGTCCTTATCATTAGAAGTATCTTTAGAAAAATAAATCAATCCATTTTCCTTACTTTCATTCCAATCATTAGGTACTTTTATGGAAATTGTATTGCTTAATTTCACATCTTTCCAACCAAAATAAAAGTGAAAATCAATAAGGTTAAGAAATAAATAAGCTAAAGTACAAATGATAGCAACAATGACAGTTACAATAATAGCAACAGTTGTTTTGTAATGTTTTTTTAAATTAGTCATAGTAATCTCCTTTATTCCTTGTGAAACACAAGATTTTTGCCTTTTAGATAACTGTATTTAGAGTTAACAACCTTGTTTATATGTAGGGTAAAGTCAAAGAAACCTTTGTCATAATTATCACCCTCAACTACAGAATCAAGTTTGATAATATTTTCTTTATCTTCTTTATAGTGGTTTAGAGTGCCGATTGCAAAACTACCACCATCAAATTCTAATTTATATTTCTTTTCGTCAATAGTGATTTTTTCACGATTAGTAGTCTCAGGAAACTTCCTTGCATAACTGTCGATTTGAATGTTGTAGTTATTACATTTCCAAACCTACCACATTTTTGTGGGTTTGTCAATAGGTTTCTGACCGATTTGTATGTTGTAGTTATCACATTTCCAAACCTTGTGATATTCTTCACCGTAACCCCCAGGGTCGGAAACTTTCACCAAAACAAACTAAACCGATAATTACGACTGCAATTATAGAACCGGTAATTATTACACCTTTCTTCATACAGTTCGCCTCGGTATTTTTAACTTTTAGATATTTAAGATGTTTTCTAAGATGTATTTGTTTTTGCTGGTTGTATTTTATCTTTTAGAATTTCTTAATATCTTTATATCTTTTAAAATTTTATGCTCTCTATGTTTTTACGCTTTTTAGGTTTTTGTTTTTTTTATGTTTTTTGTGTTTTTAATGATTTTATCCTTGTTCTTCATTCCTTCTATAAATAACACTTTCCATAACGAAAAAGTGTTGCAAAAGTTTAAAAATTTTTAGAATATTTTTGTTTGTTTGGATAGTAAGTTTATAAATTAGGGTTTTTCAATTTTGTCAGTAGGTAAAGGTAAGATTGTTTTTTATTGAATATAAAGAAGAATTTGAAAAATCATCATAGTAAAAATCATTATAAAAGTGTGGCTTACAGGTGTAGGGTCCACCATTGGTGGACCGTTACAAACTATCCTAAATAAAGGCATTATTCCCTGTGTAGTAAGTTATAATTTTTAGTTTCTACATAGGACTAAGTTACATAAAACATTTTACTATTAAACGGGCGAACAATGTTCGCCCCTACGACTGTGAGCCAAAAGTTTGCTATAATTCACACCCACAAACCCTAATTTGCAGAAGGAATTTACCATCACATACAACCAAAACAAAAATCACATTACAAAATAGGGGATTAATCCTACTATTATTGTTAATAGGGCAATTAAGAATAAATAATCCCTAGTACCACACCATAAATCATCATATAATTTTTTACTTTTTATGTAGCTGACAATTGTATATACAATAATTAACAAAGCTAATGTGATTGATATTACTGTCATTATAATATTGATGTACAGTGGAACATTTTTGAATATAGATATTTGCACAATAACAAAAATAATATCTATAATTTGAAGAAACATTAATATTTTATCATACTTATTTATATTACTTTTATTTCCAGAATGTTTCATAAGATTATAATTAACTACATTACAAAGAATACGGCAATAGCCCAACCCATAAGGATAACGGAGAAGAAGATTACCTGGAACGGGTTGCTATACCATGAGCCTGATGACTTACGATTTTTGATAGCAGAAATACCGGTAAGTACAAGCATAATTACAGCAGTAAGTCCCTCAAGAACAGACATTGCAACATTAAAACCAAATGGTGCAAGACGGAAGAAACATACCGATACAACTAAGAATACTGTACCTATAATAAATAATGCCATAAAAATTTTGTCTAAGTTTTTCATATTAATTCCTCATTTCATATTCATAATAGTAGTTTATACTATTTATATGATATTGTAAAGTAATTTTTTGTTAATGTTTAACATTTAAAGGATTTCAAAAATCCCTATTATAGCTTTACTTAATACCATTTCATAACTAAAAAATATAAGTTGAAATATAGGGGAGATTGTGGTATACTGTCCTTGTAATTGAATAAGAATATAGGCAAGGGAAATACGGTGAAAGTCCGTTGCAACTGCCATTACTGTGAATTAAGCCAGATGACTTGCTATATTCAAGGTTTTAGTACTTTTGGGTAAGAAGAGTAACCATTTTTAAAGCATTACTATGGGTAATGTTTTGTTTTGGTGTCTCTTTGCGTTTTGCAAAGAGTTTTTTTATGCCCATTTTGTGTTATATTTTAGGTGTTTATGAAAAAGTTATTTGCTCTAATCCTTGTTGCTATCACAGTAATCCTATCATTTGGTATAGTAAATGTTTCTGCTAGTAGTGGTTATGTAACTATTAGCTTTCAGGACTATGGTATCCGTGGTAGTGACAAGGGAGATTTTCCTCATCAGCTTGGGAAAATCATTAACAAAACCAAAGTAAAAATTAATAAAAACGATACTATTGCAACTGTCACCTTAAGATTATTAAAGGAAAAGGGTATCAAACCGGCATATACAGGTAAACCTGAAATGGGTGGTGGGTTTTACCTTGCATCAATTGACAACTTTACTACAGTCAGTGGAAAAAAGGTTAGTGACGGTTACGGTTTAGGTGAATTTTCTGTTGGTAGTGAAAGTGGCTGGATGATTAGCTACAACAATTGGTTTATCAATAAAGGTGCATCAGAATTTTATGTAAAGAATAATGATGAAATTAAGTGGCAGTTTACTGCTACCGGTCTTGGTAAAGATATTGGTTGTGACTTTAATAACCCTATTGCAAAAATTAAGAATTTGCACTTTACAAGTGGTAAGTTGTCACCTAGCTTTTCTACTAATAATAAAAGCTATACCTTAACTTTGCCTAAAGGTAAAAGTACTGTTGCAATAAGTGCAACTTTGGAAAATTATTATTCTAGGGTAACTTATCATTATAATGGGAAAAGTTATAGTGATAATGAGTATTTTAAGGTAAAGGACAATACTTCAATTACAGTTAAATCTGTTTTTGACAATGGAGAAGGCAAAAAAGACAGTGATACTGTTACTGTTAAAGTGAAAATTCCTACTTCAAAAACTACTAAAAATATTACTGATAAAACCACAAAGAAAGATACTAACGGTAACAGTATTAAAGCAGTTAATAAAAATTCTGTAAACAATAATACAGATAATAGTATTAATAGTATAGATAATAATTCTTCTAGGGAAAATAAAAATGTCGATAATAAGAAGAATGATACAAAAGAAACTGCTACTGATAACAGTAAAAATATCAGTAAGGAAACAGTAAGCAATACTGAAAATGTTAAGGGTAATAATGAAGATAATAATTCTAATGGTTCTGATAACTCTGATAATTTAAGTAGTGAAAGTAGTAATGATTCTGTAAAAGAAATTAATACTGTAAATGGATTTTTCATTTTTTTAATAATAATTGCAGGTGTAGTTGTTTTGGCAATTATAGTTTGCATTATGATATTATATAAAAACAACAAGGAGAGAAAACAATGAGGAAATTATTATCATTATTTCTTGCACTAGCTCTTGTTATTTCAACAGTAGCAACTTTTAGTGCAGAAGAAGAAAAGGCTTTTGACGGTTATATTTATATGACTGTTGAAAGAAACACTCTTGGTCAAGGTTTCGTTCAAGAACCAATTAAGGTTGGTTACTATGAGGGTGACTCTTTGGCAGATATTACAGAAAGAATGTTAGGTGACAGAAGTACATTTACAGGTGATATTTCAAACTACTACCTAGAAGGTATCAAAGATGGTGGTGAACCTGAAAATTGGACTTCTGATGAAATTCCTTCAGACATTAAGAAGGCTCTTGGTGGAAATGTAAATGGTAGAACAAAGGACGATGTTCTTCAGGCTTTTGACTATACTTCATACAGTGGTTGGATGTTTACTGTAGATAACAAAGGTATTGATGTTGGTGCAGGTGGTGTTAGCTATGCTGACAAGGCAGACACAACTCACTATACAGACGGTAGTGTTGTAAGACTTCAGTACACTCTTTACGGCTATGGTGAAGATGTTGGTATTAGCTGGGGTATGATGAACTTTGATACTACAAATAAGTTTGTAGATAGAAGTGACCTTATTTCTTATGTTGCTGATATTAATGACGAAAATGCTCAGAGTGAATACGGTACTGCTTATACAGATGCAGTTAAGCTATTAAACACTTGGAATGTAACAGAAGAACAGATTGATAATGCTATTAAGGCACTTGACGATGCAAAACAGTCAACACCTGATGAACCTGAGGACACTCACAATGTTGAATGGGCCGGTGCTATGAACAACTTTAAGGACGGTAATCAAGTAACCGATACTAAGGTTGTAAAGAACAATCCTGAAGAAAAGTGGTCTTATGAACTTAACAGAACTAAGGGTTCTTGGGGTTCTTACTATGCCGGTCAGTCAGTAATTGTTGACGATTATCTATATGCTACAGGTGCAGGTAGCCTACATAAAGTTGATACAAAAACAGGTAAAGGCGAAACTGTTGCAGTAGCCGGTTCAACATCATTCTACTATGACTATGTTGCATATGGTGACGGTATGATTTTCGTTTCAACTGCAAATGATATTGAAGCATTTGACATTGATACTCTACAGTCACTAGGTAAAGTTAAGGGTACATTTAGTCAGTATCATCCTATGCAGTACAACAAGGGTTACTTAGTTTGTAATGGTAACATTTATAAGGTAAATAAAAATAGTGACAATGTACTAACTCAGGTTGGTGAAGGTACTATTGGTGGTGACTCATTTAACTGGTCACAAGGTGTATTTGCTAATAATTACTACTATGTAGTAGCAACAAATGATATTTATTGTGTTGACTACAAGACAAACACAATTAAGTATCAATATAAGTATGATGAAAACCGTACTACTACTTATAATATTGGTGGTGAACTTGCTTACGATAGCACAACAGACTATCTATATTGGGGTTCATACAAGCAGAAAAACCTACATGCAGTTAAGCTAAATGATAATGGTGACTTTGATAAGGAAACTTATAAATCTGTTACTATCAGCCAAGAATCTGTATGTGCACCGGTTGTATATAACAACAGAATTTATGTAGCAGGTCAGGGTGGTACTATTGATGTTATCAACGGCAATCCTAATGACAATAACTTTTTAAGCACTATCTATACAACTAACAAAATCGGTATGAAAATTCAGAGTAACCCAATTCTTTCAACAGGTTACGAAGAAGAAACAGGCAATGTTTATATTTATGTTCAGTCATACAATGCCCCTGGTAATATTTATTATCTAGAGGATAATGAAAACAGTACTTCCGGTGAACTAAAGCAGTTAAGCAACCTTTCAACAACAAGTACAGCAGCATATGCTTATGAACAGATTGCTATTGATGATGAAGGTCAAATCTACTTCTTTAACGAAGAAGGTTATCTATATTGCTATGGTGAAAAGCATATTCATAACTACACTTACAAAACTCTATTAAACGGTAAACACATTAAGACTTGTGATGGTTGTGGTGAAAGTGAAGAAGAATTCTGTACTTTCGAAAACGACAAGTGTATTTACTGTGGTGTAGAGAGAAGTAAGTATATTTATGGTGACATAAACAAAGACGGTGAAGTAACTGTTCAGGATGCAACATTACTACAGAAGTATGTTACTAAGTTAGCTGAACTAAATGATGTTCAGAAAGAATGTGCTATGTTTGACCATATGGATAAAATTACTGTAAAATCTGCAACAAAGATTCAGAAGTATATTGCCAATCCGGAACTTGAAACATTAATTGGTGCATCATTCTATATGTATTCAAAATAATTTAATTTATATGGTAACTGATACTTCCTTAGGGGAGTATCAGTTATTTCCATATTTACAGTGGAGAAATGATGGAAGAAAAACTAACTAAAGAAGATTGTATAGTTCTTATTAAGAATAAATTTAATGAAAATAATGAATTGCCTAAGAAAAGTGACTTTACAGATTGGCAAGTTATGATGATAAAGTCCCACCTAGGTCCATGGCCAAGAGCATTGGAAAAGGCAGGAGTAAAGCCACCTAGGGATGACAAAAAATTATTAGAAAAACAAGAGAAACGAAAAAGAGCAAAGGAAAGAAAAGCTCAGTACAAGAAAAATTGTGAGAAAAATAATGAAGAATAAAAATTCTAATAAAGAAAGTAAAACTATGAAAATTAAGAAATTAACTTTGACTGTAATGTCTGTAATTCTGCTAATTATTATTAGTTGTACAACTTGTTTTGCAACTGACGGTAGTAGTGGTGTTAGTGATGTTTATATATATATTATGTTTATTATTGTTACTGCAGTTGCAGTAGCTGAGGGTGTGTATATTGCATACCTAAAGATTTTTAAACTAAATAAAAAGGAAAAGAAAAATGCAGAGAAAAAGTAAGTTCCTAGTATTGCCTATTGTTGTTGCAATTTTCCTTTCTATTATAAGTGTAGGTTCGGTTAGTACTTCACTAAAGGGTAGGGAAGAATATAACGCTACAGGAAAGTACCTTGCTAATCAATCCCCAATTGTAGGTTCAATCGGTGGTGAGTGGGAGGTTATTGGTCTTGCCAGGTCTGATTTAAATATAGACAAATCCTACTTTGAAAAATATCAGAATAATGTAGTAAATACTTTGGTGGAGAAGAATGGAGTTTTATCTACTGCAAAATACACAGAGTATTCAAGGGTTATCCTTTCACTAACTTCAATAGGCAGTGATGTTACTAATGTAGGCAGTTATAACCTTTTAAGTTATTTATCTGATTTTAATAAGGTAAAAAGGCAAGGTATCAACGGTCCTATATGGGCATTAATTGCACTTGACAGTAACAACTACGAAATTCCAGCAAATGAAAATCCTAGCAACCAAACTACTAGGGAAAATCTAATTGAATATATTATAAGTAAAGAACTAAGTAACGGTGGTTGGGCTTTAATCGGTAATACACCTGACCCCGACATTACTGCAATGGCTATTACTTCTTTGGCTAAGTATTATAATTCTAATGAAGAAGTAAAAAAGTCAGTTGACAGAGGTATTACTGCTTTGACTAAGATGCAAAATTCTTCAGGAGAATTTTCTAGCTTTGGTACAGTGAACAGTGAAAGTACAAGTCAAGTTATTGTGGCACTTTGCTCATTAGGTATTAACCCTGACACAGATAAAAGATTTATTAAGAATGGCAAAAGTCCTGTTGACATTTTGCTTTCTTATTATGTTGGAAATGGTTTTTCCCACACTAAAGGCAGTAACTATAATCAAATGGCTACCGAACAATGTTTTTACGGTTTAGTGGCTTATTATAGACTATGCAACAACAAGAATTTCTTGTATAATATGACCGATGTGTATGAAAAGCCTTATGACCCAACTGTAACAGAGGCTACAACAACAAAGCCTGTCACTACAAAGCCAACTGCTACACATAAAGCTACAACTACTAATCCAACTAAAGCAACAAAAAATACTCAGGTAGTTTATACAACAGGTAGTTATAATTCTACAACAGAAAATAAAACCACCCCAACATATAACAACACAAATAATTATCAGCCTAATGATAATTCAGTTAATAGTGTTGTAAATAATAATAGGGATAACAGTAGTGATAGTAGTGAAGAAACAGTAGAAGAAACTACTTCTAATATTGAAAGTACAACAGTAAGCAACACTACAACTTCAACAACAGAAAGTACCACAGTAACTAATAATTCTACTAAAGAAAATAAAAAATCTAATGTAATTACAAAGTCAAAGGACTATAAAGATGTGTTTATTAACCTGATTATGATTTTTGTTGTAGGTATTTTGATAGTGGTTTTAGGTACATTAATACTGATGATTAAGAAGAAAAGTGATAAGTAATGAAAATGATTAAGAAGATTATACCTTGTGTAATTGTAATGGTGATGATACTTTCTACCGTAACAGTTGCCTATGGTGCTGAAAATACAATATATTCTACAAAAGAATTAAAATCTATTTGTGATAATATTGTAAATTGGAAAAAGTCTGACCAAAAGGTCAGTAAAGACAGTAATCTTTTTACCGGTGAATACCTAACTTATGCCGGTACTACTAACGGTGACTGGTATCCTATTGCTATGAATAGGCTTGGTTATGATGATGACTATAACGCATATTTAACATCTTTGAAGGGCTATGTGGAAAAGTCATACAAAACTCCCCAAAAGTTAAGTAAATATAAGTCAACAGAATGGCACAGAATTACACTTTCTGTTTTAGCTTGTGGTGGTAATCCTACAAACTTTGGCAAAGATAAAGACGGCAACAGTATCAACCTAATTGCTGACGGTACATATAACAGGGATGGCTTAGGTAGACAAGGTATCAACGGCTACATTTGGGCATTAATTGCACTTGACAGTAACAACTATTCTGTACCAAGTAATGCACTTAACAGTAAGGAAAGCATTATTAACAGTATAATCTCAGCTCAAAACAGTGATGGTGGTTGGGCTTTAACTAGTGGTGACTCTGATGTTGATTTAACTGCAATGGCTCTACAGTCCCTTGCTAAAAATCAAGATTATAAAAATGTAAAAGACTCTATTAACAAAGCACTTAACTACCTTTCAAAAAGTCAAAAAGATAGTGGTGGTTATACAAGTTGGGGTACTGAAAATGTAGAAAGTTCAAGCCAAGTTGTAATCGCACTTTCTGCACTTAATATTAATGCTCAAACCGATAAAAGGTTTATCAAAGGTAACAACACTTTACTGTCAGCTATAATGAAGTACAAAACTTCCGATGGTGGATTTACTCATTCTTATGTAAATGATAAGGACAACCCTACAGCAGTAGCCGGTAAATCAAATTCAATGGCTAGTGAACAAACTTTACTTGCACTTTCATCATATATTCGTTATGTAAATGGAGAAAAGTCACTTTATGACTTTACCGATACAATTTCTAAGAAAAGTCCTTTGACTGATAAAGATATTGAAAAGATTAATAATTTACCTAAAGATTTAACCACAGAAAACTATGGTGATGTTTTAGCTTTATTGGAAAAGGCACAGTACAGTAAAAATGAAAAGTATGTTTCTACTCTGAAAAATGATAAAGCAGAAATAGAAAAAATACAGGAAAAAATCAACTCAATTAATACTACTATCAATTCACTTTATCCTATTGATAATGTGAAAATCAGCGATAAGGATAAAATTGAAAAAGTAATTGCTGACTACAACAGTTTAAGTAGTTATGACAAAACAAAAGTTTCAGGCTTTGATGATACAGAAAGAGCCTTAGCAGTAGTCAGTGAAAAAACAAGAAATATTATAGTTTTTGCAGTACTGACAGTTGTGGCAGTACTACTGATACTATTTGTAGTTTTACGAATCAGAAAAAGAATTAAGAAGAAAAAAGAAATAGATTTTGAGGAAGAATAGTGAAGAAAGATATTCTTGCAATTTTTGCCGGTATAATAGTAGTAATTATCTTAATAATGGGTACAGACTTTCAATCAGTTGATGAATATTACCTAACCCATGTTGACGATATTAAACCGGACAGCAAAACAGTAACAATGACAATAGAATGTAAAACTGTCTTTGACAATAAGGATAAGCTAGATCCAAATTTAGAAAAGTATATTCCAAAGGATGGCTATATTCTAAAGAAAACTAGGTTTGTGCTTAACCCAAAGGATACTGTTTTTGATATTCTTGACAGAGTAACTCGCTACAAGAAAATCCAAATGGAATATCAGGGTGCTGACCTAAATAAATACGGTAGTGCCTATATTGAGGGGATTAACTATCTTTATGAATATTCTTGTGGAGAATTATCAGGCTGGATGTATAAGGTAAACAATAAGTTTCCTAAGTATGGTTGTTCTAATTATACTTTAAAAGACGGTGATGATATTGTCTGGTCCTATACCTGTGATTTAGGCAGAGATGTTGGTTGTGATTTTGTGGAGGAAAACAATGGAAAGTAATAAGTTAAAAAGTTTCGCCACAATTCATCCGGCAGTTCTAATGGTTTATTTTCTAAGTGAAATTGTAATTTCTATGTTTAGCACAAACCCTATAATTTTAGGTGTAGGGTTAGTTGGTGGACTTTTGTTTTTCCTAATGATTCAAGATATAAAGGTGTTTCTAAAGGATTTGACCTTTTACATTCCTATGTTTCTGTTGATAACAATTATCAATCCACTTTTTTCTCACAACGGCGTAACACCACTATTCTTTATGAATGGCAACCCTGTAACTATGGAAGCAATTATTTACGGTATGGATGTTGCCCTAATGCTGATGGCAGTTATCTATTGGTGCAAGTGCTATAGCTTAATTATGACTACTGATAAGTTCCTTTATCTTTTCGGTAAAGCAATTCCTAAGCTTTCCCTTGTACTGTCAATGGCACTAAGGTTCATTCCTTTGTTTAAAGAAAAGCTACATGAAATCAGAAATGTACAAAGTTCAATAGGTCTGTATGACAGAAAAGGTTTTGTAAATAAAATCACAAGTGAACTAAAGGTGTTTTCTGCACTAATAACTTGGTCACTTGAAAATTCTGTAGAAACTGCCTCATCAATGAAAGCAAGAGGTTATGGACTAAAGGGAAGAACCCATTTTTCTATGTACAAATTTAGGTCAAGGGACTTTATGTATCTACTTGCTATTGTAATTTTCTTTGGCATAGTAATTGTGGGAATGGCTATGGGAGTAACTGACTTTAGCTTTTATCCGGAAATTTCAAATTTTAATTTTGGCATTAGTCAGATTATTGTATATATTAGTTTTGCTTTATTATCATTTATACCATTTGTATCAGAGGTTTGGGAGGTGATTGTGTGGAAATACTCAGTATCAAAGATTTAACATTTTCTTATCCGAATAAGGAAAACTTTGCACTACAAAATGTGAACCTATCTATTAACAGTGGTGACTTTGTTGTGGTGTGTGGTCAGTCAGGTAGTGGCAAAACTACTTTGCTTAGAATGTTAAAGAAAGAAATTGCACCACATGGGGAAAAGCAAGGTGCAGTTTATTATAAAGGTGAAGATGTAGAAAAGTTAGATGACAAAATTTCTGCACAAAAAATCGGCTTTGTATTCCAAAAGCCTGACCAACAAATTGTTACGGATAAGGTGTGGCATGAACTTGCTTTTGGTCTTGAAAGCCTTGGTTATGATTCTGACTATATAAGACTGAGAGTAGGGGAAATGGCAAACTACTTTGGCATTACAAGTCTGTTTAGAAAAAAGACTACTGAACTTTCAGGTGGTCAAAAGCAGTTGATGAACCTTGCCTCCGTAATGGCAATGTCACCTGATGTTATTATTCTTGATGAACCTACTTCTCAGCTTGACCCTATAACTGCCAATGATTTTATTACAACCTTAAAGAAAATCAATGATGAACTGGGACTAACAGTTATTATCATTGAACATAGACTTCAAGAAGTTTTCCCTATTGCCGATAAGGTTGCAGTTATGGAAGATGGCAAGGTGATTTGTTACGATACACCTAGAAATGTGTGTGAAAAGCTCAGTAACCACCCCATGTCACAAGGCTTCCCATCAGCAGTACGAATTTGGCAAAAGTCCGGCAGTAAAGGTGAATGTCCTTTAACTGTAAAGGAAGGTAGAAATTTTATTAACTTAAATTTCTCTGAAAGAAAATTACCTTTGCGAAATACTATTCCGAATACAGAAGATATTATCACCCTAAAGGATGTATTCTTTAGATATGAAAAAGGTGGAAATGACATTCTTTCCAGTACAAATTTAAGTATCAAAAAAGGTGAACATTTCTGTATTTTAGGTGGTAACGGTTCAGGCAAAACCACAACCTTGAAAATTCTTGCAGGACTTCTAAAGCCATACAGAGGCAAGGTTATAATTGATAACAACAAAATGACTAAGAAAACCACTGCCGATTTTAACCGACTTGGTGTTGCAATGTTGCCACAAAACCCTGAATCGGTTTTCCTGAAATCCAGGGTAATTGATGACTATACAGAGCTTTGCAAAATTAAAGGAATTGAAAAATCGGATTATGAAGATAAGATAAATTCAGTAGCTGAAAAGTTAGGTATAAAGGACTTATTAGAAAACCACCCTTATGACCTTAGTGGTGGTGAAATACAGAAATGTGCTTTAGGAAAAGTCTTGATTTCTGAACCGAAAATTCTTTTACTTGATGAGCCTACTAAGGGTGTGGATGCTTACAGTAAACTTTCTTTAAGCAAGATTTTGCAAGAGATTAAGTTTGAGGGTGTGACAATTATTACAGTAACCCATGATGTTGAATTTGCTTCAATAGTAGCAGACAGATGTGGTCTTTTCTTTTATGGGGAAGTGCTGTCCTCACTTGTACCACAAGAATTTTTCTCAAAAAATAATTTCTACACCACAGCATCAAGCAGAATTTCTCGTGATAAATTCGCAAATGCAGTTACTGTTGATGATGTAGTTTCTCTAATTAAGGAGGAACAAAATGGCTAAGAAAATAATTAAACTTTCATTTCTGATAATATTAGTACCACTTGCAGTTATATTAGGTGTGGTGGTTTTTAAGGATAGGTCATATGCTTGGGTGTCACTTTGTGTGGCATTGTTCTCCTTAGTACCACTATTTTTGACCTTTGAAAAGAAAGATACCAACACCACAAAGTTAGTTATCTTAGCTGTAATGATTGCACTTTCGGTAGCCGGTAGATTTCTATTTTCATTTATTCCACATTTTAAGCCGGTAACTGCAATGGTGGTGATAACCGGTATTTATATGGGTTATGAATATGGCTTTATTTGTGGTGCATTTACGGCTTTAATTTCTAACTTTATTTTCGGTCAAGGACCATGGACACCATTCCAAATGTTTGCTTGGGGACTGATTGGACTACTTGCAGGGCTACTTGCTAAAGTTCTTCAAAAGAATATTATTATCTTACTAATTTTCGGTGCATTAGCCGGTGTACTGTTCTCATTTCTTATGGATGTGTGGACAACATTTTGGTATGACGGTACATTTAACTTTTCAAGATTTATTGCAAATATTGTAACTGCAATCCCTGTTACAATCACCTATGCCATTTCAAATGTGGTGTTCCTCTTTGTACTAATAAAACCAATCGGCAAAAAACTTGAGCGTATAAAAATAAAATACGGTCTTTAATTTACCTTTTATTATTTCAAAATTTTATTTTAATCAAGTATGTATAAATTAAATATAGTGATTAAAATAGTAAATAGAAATTGAAATAAAAAAGAATTTAAAATAAATAATAAGAGTACAGTTGAATTGATTTTATCGGTTCTTTCTGTACTCTTTTTATTTTTCAATTTTGATTTTGGATAAGATAAATTTGTCTAACTAATCTTTGCACAAAAGAAAAGTGGCTATCCTTATGGGTAGCCACTAATTAGATAAAAGGAGAAGATTATAAACAATATTCTCTGGATATTTAATTTTGTTTAAGTTAGATTTTTGTTTTAGATATTTTGATTTTCTAAGGATATATCTATGAAAAATCTAATATAAAAATTAATCTAAAACATATAAACAAATCTGCTATAAACTTAAATTGCTTTTATCAAAACCTTAAGCAATTTCTTCTGCTGAGCAACACTTTGTTAGGCTATGCTTAACTCTATCGTTAACTTCAGCTCTTTTAGCGTCATTAAATCTGTCAACAGTACCTACTAGGTAACCTGTGATTCTTCTGATTCTTTCAAAAGGAACTTCGTCATATGTGTAGTTAACATCAACATATTCACCGTCAACAGTAATATCAACTGTCTTGAAATATTTATCAGGATTTTTTTCCTTTAACTGCTGTACATATAGATTAGCTTCTTTCTTACTCATATCGCCATTAATTGTTAGTGTCATAACTCTTACCTCCATTATTTTGTTATTCTTCTTTTTTGAGTGTACATCTATATTACCACTATATATTGTGGTTTTCAAGTGCTTTTTACAATTTTTGTGCAATATTTTGTTTACAATATAATTTCTGTAAAGGCAAAAAATTTGTGTATTATCTCTAAAACTCTTACTACAAGGTAGTTATGTAGTAAGTCTGTTGTTAATACCGAATGAGATTGATAGTGCTTCATCAACTTGATTCATAGAGTTAAATTCTACTTCTCCCATTTTTTCTCTAAGTCGCTTTTTGTCTATTGTGCGAATTTGTTCCAGCAAAACTACAGAGTCCTTTGCCAGTCCACTTTTGCTACCATTTATCTCAATATGTGTTGGAAGTTTAGCCTTTTGGTGTTGGCTTGTAATTGCTGCTGCAATAACTGTCGGTGAATATTTATTGCCAACATCATTTTGTACAATAAGTACCGGTCTAACTCCTCCTTGTTCGCTGCCAACAACAGGACTTAGGTCAGCATAATATATATCTCCACGCTTAACTGTCATAATTTCACTCCCAGAATTTTTCTATTAATATTGTTGCCAAAACAATTTCTTTTTATTCTTTGACATTATATATTACGGAAAAATTCACTTGGGGTTAATGTTAACTATTACTAACCTTTTGTGGAATTGCTTTTCCATTTACAAAGGTTATGTGAATGTTACTGTTGCTTATACTGTCAACAAACCCATTGTTGTTGACCTTTAGAACATAGTCATCAATTTTCATTTGATAAAATTCACCCTTATCCTGTAACAGTGACTTGGAATTATCAAATTCATCAAGAACATTTTTCATTATTTTTATAGGTGCTTTGTGGTTAAATTTATTTATATTATATGTACAGTTTAAACCTTGAAAAGTCATTTTTACAGAACTGTCTTTTACTTTATATGTATAGCCAGTTAGATTTTCAGGTGAAGAAATTTTCAGAGAAATATCACCGTCACTGTTCCGACAGAAGTCACCCTTTGCACTAAAGTCACCACTGCTAATAAATACCTTAGCAGAAAAATAATTATTTACTGTCATTTCTTTCTTGCAACCTGAGAAAAGAAAAATAATTGCAAAAAGAAAAAACAAACCTTTCTTCAAATTATCACCATCCGAAATTGAAATGTTTGTTTTTTACTTCTTAATTTTTATTTGTTCTTTGTTTTATTATTCTATATTTTTAAACACTTTGTAGATGTTTTCAACAATATCACTTGGCAACATAGATGCTTCACCAAGAATTTTCTTTGCTTCATCACCGGCACTGCCATGAATAAATACACCACAACAGGCACTATTAATAGGTGAATATCCTTGTGCAAGTAGGGAAGAGATAATCCCTGCCAAAACATCACCACTGCCACCGGTAGCCATTCCGGGATTTCCTGCATAACTAATATATGTTTCTTCACCGTTAGAAATAACTGTGTCAGCACCTTTTAGTACAGTTACAACACCGTATTCTCTGCTAAAGTCCTCCGCTACCTTTTGTGGATTAGCTGAGATTTCTTTTACCGTAAGTCCTGTCAGCCTACTCATTTCTCCGGGATGTGGTGTGATGATAATATCACAACTTTTTTCCTTTAGTAAATGTATATGATTTGCAATACAGTTTAGACCATCAGCATCAAGTACCATAGGAATTTTACAGTTTTTTACAAGATACTGTACAAGGCTTTCTGTATCTTCATTGTGAGAAAGTCCACAACCAATGAGTAAAGCCTTTGACTTTTCTACATTTTCATTTATAGTGTCAATATTCTTCATACCGAAAGAAGGTTTATCACTGTTATCAACCGGTAAGAAAACTGCCTCCGGTACAACTTGTGCAACAATAGGGTAAACTGATTTTAATATTAAAAGTCTAAGTAGTCCAACACCTGTCCTTAAAGCCGATTTAGCAGATAAAATCTCTGCACCTGCCATACCATAACTACCACAAATAGATAACAAAGAACCCATACTACCCTTATGGGCATTGTATGGGCGTGGTTTGATAGTATTTTTTAGGAACTGATAATTAATTTCTTTCATAATCTTGCTCCATAATAAAAATTACTGTACATTTCTAAGTAACTTAACAACCTGAATTTGAATACTTGGGTTTAGCTTTGGTCGCATACCCTCAAGAATAGTGTAGTTAGGTTTCATAACTACTGCAAGGTTGCCTCTTGCTTCATTATAAAATGTAAATGCATAAACATCATCATCATTAACATCATCAACTGCAATAAAATACTTGTTGATTCTTTTGCCGGTATATTTTTCGTTAAACTTAACCATCTCTTTGATTTCGTCAATACGAATTCTGACAATCTTTTTTCTTCTTCTTTTAGCAATAATCTTGTCAACATTAAGAGTATTGTCAACTACTGAATACTCATATTCAATTTTCTGATAATTAATAAGCAAAAGTGCAGTTGGCACTAAAGCAATAAGTAGGAAGAAACCTATGTAAATAAAGTAAGCAGAAATAACATAAGCAAGACTAATACATACTGCCGGAATAATTAGTGAAAGTAAAATATATACTACTGCTAAAATATTGTCCTTAGCTTTTCTTTTTCTCTTAACAACCTGTTCGCAAAATCCGTCCATTTATATCTCTCCTTTGTTAATAGAATGATAACATAAATAATAAAAAAATACAACAAAATAATTACAAATACTTGCATTACACATTGATAAATGTTAATATAATAGAGATAAGTAACACTATGACGAAGAAAGTAGTGACTAAAGAAATAATCAAAGAGATTTTTGCCTTGGCTGAAAGCAAGAAATTATTTTTAGTTATGAAGTTCCCTTCTGAGTGGCAACACTGAACAAAATGTAAAGTGAACTTGTTTGCTTATTTATTAACAAACATTTGTAGAGGAAAACATTGTTCCACCGTTTATTAACAAACAATTTGTAGGGGCGAACATTGTTCGCCCGTAAAAAACATTTAAAGTAGGTGTTGACGGTAGTCACCGTTATATGACAACAGAGTGTTTGCTCAGTGCAAAAATGTGGGTGGTACCACGGATTTAATTATTCGTCCCAGAGGTTTTCTCTGGGACTTTATTTTTTATGGAGGTAAAAATGGACGAAAAAATCATTAATCTAAAAAAAGAATTAAAAAATGAACTTGAAAAAATCCAAAACCTCGTTGACCTTGACAAAGTAAGAGTTGCTTACCTTGGTAAAAAAGGTAGTGTAACCGGTCTTTTAAAGGGAATGAAGGAACTTTCTAATGAAGAAAGAAAAGAATTTGGTAAGAAAGTAAATGAACTTAAGGCAACTGTTGCAAAGAGCATTGAAGAAAAAACTGCTGAGCTAAAGGCTAAGGAAATTGAGAAAGAAATCATCTCAATGCCTAAGATTGATATTACAACTCCTGCTAATTTAGTTAGAGGTTCATATCACCCAATCACTCTTGTACAAAGACAATGCGAAGAAATTTTCCGTTCAATGGGCTTTACTGTTGAGGATTATTCAGAAGTTGTTACTGACTATGAATGTTTTGAATCCCTAAACATTCCTAAGCATCACCCTGCAAGAGATATGCAGGACACATATTATCTTGAAAACGGTCAGCTACTAAAGTCACAGACTTCAGCAGCACAGAATGCTATTCTTAAGAAATACGGCAAGAACCTAATTGAAAACGATGTACCAATCAGAGCAATTTTCCCGGGCAGATGCTTTAGAAATGAAGCAACCGATGCTTGTCACGAAAACACATTCTTCCAGATGGAAGGTGTTATGGTTGATAAGGACATTAGCATTTCCAACCTAATTTATTTTATGAAAACTATGCTTTCAGAAGTTTTCCAAAAGGATATTAAGGTAAGACTTCGTCCCGGTTTCTTCCCATTTGTTGAACCGGGTTTTGAACTTGACATTAGCTGTCTAATCTGTGGTGGTGAAGGTTGTGCATCTTGTAAGCACAGTGGTTGGCTTGAACTTTGCCCATGTGGTATGATTCACCCTGAGGTTCTAAGAGAAGGTGGCATTGACCCTGAAAAGTATACAGGCTTTGCCTTTGGTCTTGGTCTAACAAGACTTGTTATGATGAAGTATGGCGTAAAAGATATTAGAGATTTAAACAGTGGTAACTTAAAGTCATTATCACAGTTTACTGACGATAAATAAGGGAGGTTTTAATTATGTTTTTATCTATGAACTGGATTGAAGATTTTGTTGACCTAAGTGGTCTTGACAAAGTTGATTTAATTCATCAATTCTCCCTTTCTACTGCAGAGGTTGAGAATGATATTTTCTTCAAAGGCTCTGATTTAAGTGGTGTTGTTGTAGCAGAGATTAAGTCTGTTGAAGAACACCCTGAGTCAAAGAAACTTCACCTACTAAAGGTTGATGCCGGTGAAGATGAACTTACTGATGTTGTTTGTGGTGCACCTAATGTAAGAGTAGGTATGAAAACTGCTTTTGCTAAGGTTGGTGCTAAGATTGGTGAAATTGAAATTGCACCACGACCACTAGCCGGTTATATGTCAAATGGTATGTGTTGTTCTGAGGCTGAAATCGGCATTAGTGACGATAACTCAGGTATTATGGATATTACCGATGATGTAGCTAACGGTACAGATATTAAAGATGTTTATGCTATTGACGATATTATCTTTGAAGTTGACAACAAGTCACTAACTAACCGTCCTGACCTATGGGGTCACTACGGTATTGCAAGAGAATTTGCAGCCTTAGCACATAGAGAATTAAAGCCACTTGAAGTTGACGACTTAAAAGCGTACAACAATCTACCAAAGATTGATATGAAAATCGAAGACCCTCTATGCCAGAGATATTCTTGCTTACAGGTTGAAAATATTAACAGAAACATCAGCCCTGTAAATATGAGAATCAGACTATTTTATTGTGGTATGAGAGGTATCAACTTCCTTGCTGACTTAACTAACTACTTAATGCTTGAAATGGGTCAGCCAATGCACGCATTTGACTCAAGAAAAGTTGAAAAGATTAGAATTAAGCGTTTTGACAAGCCATTTACTTTCCAGACACTTGATGGTGTTGACAGAAATATCGATGAAAATACATTGATGATTTGTAACGACAACACACCTGTTGCTATTGCAGGTATTATGGGTGGTCTTGACTCTGAAATCGTCGACGATACAACAACTCTAACTCTTGAATCAGCTACATTTGACTCAGTATCAGTTAGAAAGTCAACTGTAAGACTTGCTCACAGAACAGATGCATCTATGAGATATGAAAAGTCACTTGACCCTGAAATGACAGTTACTGCTATCGGTAGATTTGTTAACCTACTAAAGAAGTACGACTCTGATATTAAGGTTGTTTCTTCTCTAACAGATGAATATGCTTATCACTACGATACAGTAGAACTTGACTTTGACAAGAACTTTGTTGACAGATACACAGGTATTGAAATCAGCAATGACACTATTGTAAAGACTCTAGAGTCACTTGGCTTTAAGGTTACTCTTGAAAATGACAACTTTGCAGTTGTAGTTCCTTCATGGAGAGCAACTAAGGATGTTACTATCAAGGCTGATATTATTGAAGAAATCACAAGAATTTACGGTTACGATAACTTTGAAATCAATACAACTCGTTCACCACTTTATCCTGTAAGAATGGATGAGGTTAAGTCTGATGAAGAAAAGATTAAGGATATGCTTGTTAAGAAGTACAACCTTCATGAAGTACATTCTTATGTATGGGCTTATAGTGATGAACAAAAGGCACTTGGTATTCCTGTAGAAGAAAATATCAAACTTGCCAACGCTACTAACCCTAACATTGAAACAATCAGAAAGTCAATTATTCCAACTCAGCTTTGTCAGGTTAAGTCAAATGTTGGTTATGCTCCTGAATTCGGTATCTTTGAAATCGGCAGAGTTGTTGAGGGCCTTGACAGTGACAACAAGTGTATTGAAAAGAAGAACCTTGCTATTACACTATATAGCAAAACTGCTGATATTAAGGACCTTTACATTGAACTAAGAGATATTCTTGCTACAATTACTGATGACCTAAAGCATAAGTCACTAACATTTGAAGTAATGGAAGCTACTAAGAGTTATGAACATCCTGTTAACCTAAACAAGGTTATCCTTGATGGCAAGACTATCGGTAAGGTAGGTATTGTTCATCCTGTAGTAAACAAGAATATTGACAAGAAGGCAAATATTGTATTTGCCGAGATTGATATTAAGGCATTTGCAGGTGTTGAGAACTCAAGTATTCAGTATGAAGAACCATCAAAGTTCCCACCAATGACATATGACCTAAGCCTAGAGCTTTCTCCTGATGTTTTCTATTCTCAGTTACAGGAATGTTGGAAAAATGTTGGCACAGAAATTCTTAAGAATACAAAGATTGTTGATACATACGATACAGAAACAATCCACAGTATGACAATTCGTTTCGAATTTTCTTCCAACGAAAGAACACTTTCTTCTGCTGAAGTTCAGGAAGTTATGGACAAAATTGTTGAAAATCTAAAGGGCATTAATGTTTCTTTAAGAGGTTAATTTATAGGGCTACTACTAAATATTGTGGTAGCCCTTATTTTTTTGTTCAAAATATGCAATAATCAGTTGACACAAACACCTTTATATGTTAGTATTATATTAATTGATGATAAGGGCATATAGCTTTTATTACTACTTATAGTTGGAGGTGTTTCCTTATGTTAGATAAGACAATGATTTTCTCAATTAACGGTGACCGTGACCAAGAGATTAAGAATGCAATGATTTCTGTTTATAATTCTCTAAAGCAGAAAGGCTATAACCCAATTAATCAGCTTGTTGGTTACATTCTTTCAGAAGATCCTACTTATATCACAACATATAATAATGCTCGTAACATTATTAGTTCTATTGACAGGGATGAGTTACTGGAAGCACTTGTGAAATCATATTTGAATATTTAACAAGTATTTTTGGAAGAAATTTGAAATTTGAGATTCGCAAGTGCCTACTACACTTGCGTCTTTTTTGTGAAAGAAGGTTTACTTTTTATGGCAGATAAAAAAGAATTTATGACATACAAGGGCAAGCCACTTGTAAGATGTGGCAATGAATTATATTACGGTAGTATGGATGAACCTTATGTTATCCATCTTGTTGTTAAGTCAACTAAAGATGTTAACGGTCTAAAGGTAGCTGATAAGGTGGCTATTCAGCTAATGGCTACTGACCCTGACCTATCTCCAAGAAAGCAGATTGTAAAGTCCAGCGAAAAAGCCGGTCTTTTCCTTGCTATGGATATTGCTGAAGCATGGCTACACAAAGCCCTAAAGACTGCTCAAGCAAATAAAGCTAACTAATTTAGTTAGTTGCTCTCAAAGTGTTGTAATTAAAGCTTAGTTGTAATTAAACTTTAGTTACTGTCAAATTTATTTTAAAGTAAAATTTAAAACGAAAAGCTCCCTTTTTAGGGAGTTTTCTTTTTGCCTTTATTTTAATGTTATGATTAAATTTTATTATTGTGATTATAATTAATTTCCGTTGCAAATTGCTTTTCTAAGTTTGTGTGTGTAAATGTTAGTTAGATAAATTAGGGTTTGTGGTGCTAGAACTTGCCTTGTTATGTGGTAGATATTTAGAATTAGCAGAGACTAACCAGCCTCCCTTGTGTAAAGGGAGGGGAACCACGAAGTGGTGGAAGGATTGTTTTGGTAGGCACTTTAGATTATATAAGATTTATTCGATATATGATGTAGGGAATGAACACTGTTCGTTCCTATATTTATAGATAACTCTTATCTAATCGTACACATCTTATTTAGAGAACACTATCTACTAAACAATCCCTCTGTCAGCTATCGCTGACATCTCCCTTTACACAAGGGAGACTGGCAAATATGTACAAATTTAGGGTAATTACACAGGACAAAATTACAACAAAATTTTGTCCTACAAGTGTAGGGGCTTCACTACAAAAGTTTTTTACAAAAAACTTTTGCATAAGTTCACATTAGCAAATCAAACTTCGCCTATGGCTCGTTTTCTTTGATGTTCAC